>JGI24890J29729_1000226_pt1 | contig 42354 bp, 62 predicted proteins | sample FreactcultureFD7_FD_29729 | JGI IMG/M metagenome (IMG submission 29729)
CCGCAGACCCAGCCGATGAAGGGACGCCAGCCGGACACAAACAGGTTCGGGTTTGCCGCCTCGACGGCATTGATGTCGGTCTGGCCCTTGTCCCAGAGCTGGAGGCTGGAGCGCAGCTCCGATTCGGCCTTCGCCTTGGCGGCGGGGTCGGGAATGAACTTGTCGAGGACTTTCAGGGCCGCCGCAATGGCGTCATCAATGCCGAAGCTCATGGCTTGTCCGCCTTTGCGTCTAGTTTGTCGTAAATGCGCTGGAACATGTCTTCAATGTGCTTCATCTGCGCGGCAATGTCCGAACGGGGGACGTAGGTCTTGGGCAGATCAACTTCAATCCGATGGATGTCGTCGCGCAGTTCTTTGACCGCGCCCCACAGCTCACGCGCGAGCCAGCCCACGACTGAGAGGGTGATGCCCCCGGCGATATTGATAAGCGTCTGGGGTTCCATCCCTGCGTCCTTTACCATTTACCCTTGGGGCAGACTGAGTGATCGAAGAGCACCTTGACGGGCATGAGGCACCCGCACACGGCGCACCGCTGGAGGAAGGGCTGGAACTGGTCGCAATCCTTGCAGATTGTCATGCGCTGCTCGCTTTGAGATTTTGAAGTGTCGGTCATCCTAATGTCCCCAGTCTGATGCCAGTGTTGACCCATGTGATGTTGCTGTTGCCCGACGTGCAGGCTCCGGCGGAGCCGCCCATGCCGGGGCCGGACTGGTCGGTGTATCCGCACTGGGAAGACCCAGTACCAGTGCCGCCCGCCACACCAAGCGTGCCGCCGGTGCCGCCCGTAGCATACTGGCTACTGGCTGTGGTGAGCCCGCCAGCAGACGACGAAATAGGTGTATAATATCCGTAGCGGTTTTGCCAATTTTCGTATCCAGACCCGGCGGTCCCAAAGCCAGCACCAGACCCGCCGACGCCCATCGACACCAAGGCGACACCGCCGCAGCTATTGCACCTGCAGTCTGCGCTTTGCGCGCCACCGGCTCCGCCGCCGCCGCCGCCGCCGCCAATGGTGCCGTTGGTGTTATCAATGGAGACGGCGCTGGAGACGGACAGGGCCAATCCGCCATTTGCAGTGGCCGGTGCCGTCAAATTATATGACGTGCTGCTCGGGTATCCCTTGCCGATGCCTTGACCACCACGGCCCACGATGTAGCCGTTGTTGGTGATGTAGACCGAGCTCCCGGCAGGAACTGACCCTACCGTAAAAGCTGGCCCCGTATTGGCTGACGCAGTGATCTGAACGCCAGACCCAATTGTGACGTTGGCGACAACCGGCGACGTGCCGTTCCAGCCCGCTGCGGTCATAGCCGTGTTGAGATTATAATCGACCTGATTGGACGAGATTGTGCTGAAGAACACGAAAGATCCTGTTCCGACAAACATTTGAAGGATGCCGGACATCAGGTGAGCCCCGTCCCAGAAATGTACCACAAGGTGCTGGTGACCTTGATCGCCGTCGCCATGCCGTACCGAGCCAGAGTGCGGGAGCCTGTCGTGCCCGCCGGGGACAGCGTCAGCGTGTCATTCGTGATCGCGATGGTCATGTTGTTTGTCGAACTGTTGATAAAGGTGATGGCGGTGCCGATTGGGTATGCAACAGAACTGTTAGCCGGGATTGTGTATGTTGTCGCAGCCTGAGCCGCAGCCATGTAGATGTGTTTTCCGCTGTCTGTCAGGACAAGCGTGTAGTTGCCTGTCTGCGCATTCTGCGGGATTTCAAGATAACCAATGCTCAAGCTGGTAGGAGGAGATGTTGGCACGACAATTTTTGAAGAAATCCCACCCGATGAAAACTCAACAGCCAGCGTCCCGCCGGTGGTGAACCCAGCCTTGCCGGTTGCGGAACTGTAGAAACCCGTCGTGGCATCGCCCAGAAAGGTGTAGCTCGGCAGTGTNGCCGAGCCCTTCTGAGCCTGTGTTTGGCGGCTGTTTTGGGCGGAGCTTGACATTAGGTCACCTCAAGGATCGAGGCGACAGCGTCGGTTGCGGCGCCTGCTGTGATCGACAGCACATTGCCTGTCAGCATGACGAGGCGGTTATTGTTCGACAGAACCGAGATATTGCTGCCCGCTGGCAATGGGGCGGCCTTCAGCAGGTTGATCGTCGTGGCGCCCTTTGTCAGGCTGACGGTGACCGTTGTGTCGGAGGCACCGTCATTTGCGACGATCAAACCAACCACCACACCGAGTGTGGCCGCCGGGACGGTATAGAGGGCAGTGATGGTCGTAACATCATTGACCACCGCGTTCGTAAAAGCTTGAGCCATGGTGGCCTCCTTATGCCGGGGAGTTTACCCTACTTGTTCGCCGCTGACAAAGACCAGATTGCCCTTCAAGCGCTCGTCATCAGGTGCATATTCAAGGGCGAGCCGGGCCTGTTCGATCGACACGTCAATCAGCCCAAGGTGCCAAGCCGCGATCGAGGCGAGGTCGTGCGCCCAATAGCCCCAGACTGCGGGGTCGCAGGTATAAACGAGGGCCCTGTGTGTGATGCTCAGGGCGCGCATTGAGAAGGCGTAGCACTCATGCCAGCGGCTTTGCTTGTACATGAACATGGCCAGCTCGCACCAAGGTTCGCGCGTGTTCGGGGATTCCCCGGCTGCCTGCATGAACCATTTCTCGGCTTCAAGAGGCTCGCCTTTTTCAGAATATGCCTTGCCAAGCAGCCGCATGGCGTAGGGGCGCTCGTTCTGATGGCTGGCCGCCCCCATGCCGAGATAGTGCTTCAGGGCGACGATCGCCTCGTCCCACCGGCGGTAAAACGTCAGCTCGCGGGCGTAATAGAAATAGTGCCACGGGTCGCTTGCGTCTTCCTTCACAGAGGCTTCAAGCAGGGGCATGTACTGCCCCCGGCTCTTTGAGGCGTCAGGGTAATGGCTGACCAGAAGCTTTTCCGATCGTGCATGGACTTCCGGCACACGCGGATCCATGCGAATTTCTTCGTGGCACGGGTGATGCCAGTGGTAGCCATGGCGGCTGTGGATCTTGTGATGCGGGAAGCGGATGCCGCTGCCCCAGTCGAACATGTACCAGAGGTTCGTGGTTTCCCCCGGCGCCCACAAGCGCTCGATCTCAGCCCGCCAGCCGGGCTCCATGACCTCGTCTAGGTCGAGCGAGATGCAGACATCAATGTCCGCCGGGATGAGGGCCATGGCTGCGTTGCGCGCGAGATCAAACCGCCACGGGCTGATGTGGATATCATGCACAACAGCACCACAAAGCACGGCTTTGTCAGCCGTACCGTCTGTGCTGCCCGTGTCGGCGATGAGGACATAATCTGCGTCTTTGACGGATTCACAGAACCGTTCGACAAATTGCTCTTCGTTCTTGCTGATCGCATAGACGCAGATTTTCATTTTTGATCCTGTTTTTTGTAAGCTATTCAGCGTCGGGCGCGGGCTCGGCTTCAGAGGTCACAGCCGCAGCGGCAATCTGCGCCTCGCCGTCGCCCTTGATCTTGGCTACCAAGGTCTGGACCTCGGCGTAGGGGCGCTGCCCGAGGGCGTTGAGGATCGCGTTGACCTCTTCCACCGAAAATTTGAAGTTCAGTTCCATGTTCTTCCCTCTTCAGAAGCCCAACCATTGGGCGGTTTATTTCTACCCGCATCGCCGTGACACGCAAGCGTCAGACCGGCGCACCCTTCACGATATTGATGATGCGGCAGTTGTCTTCAACGGCCTCGAACTCGTGAGCCTGACCGGCGATCCAGTCCGCCACTTGCCCCACCTTGAGGACCATCTCCCAGTCATTGCCCCGCGCGACCAGTGTGCCGCGATTGACAATAGTGATGTGGTTGTCGGCCTCCTCATGCGTGTGCATGGCAAGCTTGTCACCAAAAACCTCAAAGTCGTAGATCATGGCGGTCAGGTTGCCGAACTTGGCATTTGATAATTTCAGCATCAGATCACCGTGCCGCCGGAAATGTTTTGCATGTTTGTCCCCGCGAGAACCACCTTTGCCGTGGCGGACAGGGGGTATTTACCGGCCAGACCAATCATGGTGATCTTGACGGTTTGCGACCCAGCATTCGGGAAGGTGAAATCCTGCGAGCCATTGGCCGGGAAAAGCTGATCCCCGAACGTCGAAAGTTTGACATTCGTTGCGTTCTGGGTTGTCCAAGACAGCGTCGTGGTCTGGTTTTGATATACAAGGTCCGGCGCAAACGAAGCATCCCCGCTTGGCGGTGCAGTCCAAACCTGCGTGGTGGGGTCGTAATGGAACCCGATTCCAACCTCAAGCCCATCAATGTTGACCGCGTAATGGTCAGCGGGGGATGACCACGGGCCAAGCGTGTCATCCCAGACAACCACATTGTCACAGATGTTTGTTGAGGTATCAATGACTGCATACGTAGACATGATCTCTCCTTATGCCGGGAAGACAGTGACGACGATTTTGCCAGCACCGCCAGCTCCAGTCGATGTGCCTGTTGCTGTGCCGCCGCCACCACCACCGGGTTGAGTACCCGCCACGCCATTGCTTGCCGCAACAGCCGCACCGCCGTTGCCACCCCAGACAGATGCGCCGCCAGCCCCAGCATTAAGTGTGCTTGTATAGTAACCGCCGCCGCCACCGCCACCCCAAACTGAGGCTGCACCCGTCATTGCGGAGCTGGGACCACCACCACCGCCGCCGCCGTGGGCGAAGCCGTCAACGGCATTAAGGCCGCCCGAGCCGCCCGAGCCGCCATTTCCCGGTGGAGCGAAACTAGCGCAGCCGCCTGTGAAACGTCCTAATATGGGGCTGCCGGGAGTAGCGCCGCTTCCCGCACTTATTTGACCGCCGCCGCCGCCGCCGTTGTTGGCGGCAAAGCTAGCCGACGCAACGCCGCCAGCGCCGCCGTATGCTGTAATTAACGACCCAAGCGTTGTATTGCCGCCCACATTGCCAGTAACGCCCGTAACGGCAGCCCCGCCCGCGCCAACAGTCGCAGTTTCAGTTGCGCCAAATTGAGAAAGCGTTAACCAAGCCTCATTATATCCACCGCCGCCGCCACCTGTGGCGTAAGCAGCTTTTCCTCCAGAACCACCACCGCCCCATGTTTGAACGAACACGCGGCTTGATGCGCTGTAACCAGAAGGCTTGGTCCATGTGCCGGAGGAGGTGAATGTCTGGACGTTGATGGCACCGCCCTGAGCAATCCAGCTCGTGACGCCTGATCCGTTAGTGGACAAAACATAGGTGCTCGTCCCTGCCGTAACTGGCAGCGTCATTGTCCACGCGGCAGTGGCAGATGCACTGGACTGAATGGTCGTGGGGAAAGCACCAGCATTCGTGTTGGCAAGGACGAGAGACCCAGCCGTCGTGCTCTGCACACCAAGGGTTACCGCACCGCCGCTGATAGTCGCGTTGGCGTTGCCCGACACCGCAGTGCCGGTCGCGGCGTAGTAGGTGAGCTGGTTCGCTGTACCGGAATTGACTGTGCCGCTGCCGCCGCCGCTTGCCGCAATAGAAATAGACCCCGCACCATTGGTGATCGTAATGTTGCTGCCCGCCGTCAGCGTTGTGCGGGTAAACCCTGTGCCGTTACCAATGTCCAGCGCGCCGTTTGCGGGCGTAGAGGAGAGGTTCGTGCCACCGTTGGCAATTGGCAGCACCCCCGTGACCCCAGCAGTAAGGGAAACCTGACCCCAAGAAGGTGCATTGCTCGTTGTCGCGATGAGAACCTGACCCGTGGTTCCTGCCGCAGTATTGCCCATAGCTGTCGTGGACGAGCCATAGATAACGCCATATTGGGTGAGGGCGGTTGACTGTCCTGTGCCACCGTTGGCGACAGCTAGCGTGCCCGCCAACGTAATAGTACCAGAGGTCGTGATTGGGCCGCCGCTTGTCGTAAGGCCAGTCGTGCCCCCACTGACCGCAACGCTTGTTACGGTAGCAGCCGCAACCCAGCTCGTGACGCCCGTGCCATCAGTGGACAGCACGTTGGTGCTGCTGCCAGCCGAAACAGGCAGCGTCAGGGTCCACGCGGCGGAAGCGGACGCGCTGGACTGCAGTGTCGTGGATCTGCCCGCAATCGCCAGATTGGCGAGGACAAGAGAGCCAGCCGTAACGGCTTGCGCGCCAAGCGTCAGTGCGCCGCCACTCATATTGGCAAGGGTGTTTCCAGAGACCGCAGTGCCGGTCGCGGCATAATAAGTGAGCTGGCCTGATAAGCCGGAATTTACCGTGCCGCTGCCGCTGGCAGCAGGAGTTGCCCAAGTGCCGTTGCCGCACCAGAAAGTTAAAGCTGTCGCGCCTGTGCCGGAGTTGAGATTAGTGACGGGCAGGTTGCCGGTAACGCCAGCAGTGAGCGAGACTTGGCCCCATGCGGCAGTCGTGCCATTCGATGTTAGGGCATACCCAGTTGTGCCAATGGCGAGGCGCGTGGAGCTATTCGTGCCATTCCCAATGATAAGGTCGCCGGTCGTGGTCACAGGCGACAGGGCATTAAACCCCGCAGCAGCGGTGGTCTGGCCCGTGCCTCCATTGAGAATAGGAAGCGTTCCGGTGACACCACTTGAGAGCGGCAAGCCGGTCGCGCTTGTAAGAACCAGCGCGGTGGGTGTGCCAAGCGCGGGCGTGACAAGTGTCGGCGACGTTGAGAGGACGGTGGAGCCCGTTCCCGTAGACGTAGTGACGCCCGTGCCGCCATTGGCGACAGCCAGCGTGCCCGCCAGCGTGATCGTGCCGGATGTCGTGACAGGGCCACCACTGGTTGTCAGGCCTGTGGTCCCGCCGCTTACGTTGATGCTGACAACTGAACCGGCACCGGCGGGCCCTGTTGGTCCTTGAGGTCCAGTGATTGACGTGAACGCGCCGCTATCAATCCATGCCGTACCATTCCAGATGTAGAGATGGCTGTTCGATAGAACCAGATAGGCGTCATTGATCGTGTTGCCGGACGCTGGAAGGGCGCCGACTGTAGCAACACTTCCCTTGTACGTTATACCAGCGCCCTGAGATCCGGTCGGCCCCGTAGGCCCCGTCGGGCCTGTGCCGCTCGGCCCTGTTGGTCCTGTCGGCCCTGTCGGCCCCGTGGGGCCAGAAGGGCCCGGATTGCCAAGACCGCCAACAGGCCCAGTGGGCCCCGTGTCACCTTGGGGGCCCGTGGGGCCAGCGACGTAAGACTGCGCCCCAGTGGGGCCTGTGGGGCCTGTGGGGCCAGTGACGTTAGACGCCGCACCCGTCGGCCCAGCCGCGCCTGTGGGGCCTGTGGGGCCGGTGGGCCCGATGTATTGCAGAAATTGGCCAAACAGCGCCTGCTTGGTAACCCCATTCTGAACGACAATGGTTGTGTCAGTAGCCGTCGGCGTATCCGCAAGCGGAAGCTGCGTGATCTTGCTCGGGATGAGGTTCGTCGGAATCATGGGGTTGTTTGTCATGGCACTAAATACCCATCACCTTCATCGTTGATGATAAAAATATCATCATCCTGAGAGATAGTCCCGTACATTGTCAGAGCCAGCGGCGTGTCTGGCCGTGGATGCGAAAGCGAGATCCGTTCGGGCTGCCGGGCGGCAAGCCTGTATGGATCAAACTGATCCTTGTCGGCGGCGCACACAAAAAGACCCGGATAGTTCGGATCCGATTCCAGCTCATCAAGCGACATCTTCCTCGAGCACCGAGCGCATATGCCGATGCCAAAGGTCGATTTGCCGCGTGGGTCGAGGAAGAGGCTCATCGCGTATATGGCGAAATGTTCGGGGCAAAATAGATCGGCGAATTGTCGCGCTCTTCGTCCTGAGCCATCTTAAGGGCCTCGTCCGCCGTGCCTTTGATGAGACCAAGGAGCTGCATGTTGAACTCCGGGATCTCCATCGCCAGCCGCCAAGAAAGCTGCCACACGATTGTTTCGTACCAGCGCTGCGGGATATCGAGCGTGTCGGTGAGCGCGCCGACATCCATGATGTAGCGCTGGCGCCAAACAATGAACTGGCCAAAGATGTTGTCCATGTTCGTGACCGGCCAGATCCGCATGACGGGCAAGTCACGTTGCCGATCAAACCAGTACTGAAGCGGGCGCCCGCCAAACGTCTTGTTGGGCAGGTTCGTCCAATCATCGCGGTTCATGCGAGCTAGCGGGATCTCTGTCGGGTTGTTCCCGGCATACATTTCCGTCACGTTCAGCGTGTTGCCGCCGGTCTCGCGCATGCGGAAATAGACAGAAGGATTGGCCGGGTCGATGTCGTACCACTGCCATTGGCCTGCGACGTATGCCGTCACGCCCGGCGCCAGCACTGTGGTCCACACAACACCGTCATCGGAGACCTCAAAGACAATATTGAACGACCCCGTGACGGCCTGCAGAACGCCGATCGTCGAGACCGTCGTTGCATTGCCGTAGCCAAAAAAGATCGTCAGGTTGCCGTTTGCGGTGGTCTGGGTGCAAGAAGTGGCGAGGTCGCCGTCGAACGCAGAACCCGCAATGCCGTTCGGGTTTGAATATTGCGCAGAGCCGATCTGCCGGGTCATCCAGCGGAAATTGGCGTTCAGGATGTCCACTGTCCCATTGGGCGGCGTGATGTTTCCCTGACCGAGATAGAGCGGGAGGATCTCTCTCTCGATGCACCACAGAGGCACGCCCTGATTGCCGAGCGCCGAGAGCTGCAAATAGAGGTTGTCTTTCGCGGCATCGATCAGCTCAGAGGTGATCTGCTGAGGTGTAAGGCGACAGCGGCGGAAGGCGTGATCAATCACCTTCCGCGTTTGGAACACTGTCGTTGAAACTGTGCCGGATACAGCCACGGGGCTTTCCTTAAAGTTGGTCGGCTCGCCGATCCAGCAAGCCCCGTGATCATATCAAATGGTCAGCAGTTTGTCTTGCCGCCCTTTTTCATCATAGCCGGTGAGGAATCAGGGTTGGACATCGAAGCGGCCTTGGCCATCCGCGCGCGGAGCTTTCCGACGTTCGGGCCGCCGGGGCGCTTGGCATTGACCGCAACACGAGCTGTAGACGGCTCGGCGACGATCGTAGGAGCGCGGGCGCGGCCCATGGCGGGCGCACGAACAGCAGCGGGCATGCTCTGCAGGGGCGGGCCCTGAAGAGGCATCTGCGGCTCAATTGCAGCCCCGCCAACGGCCTTCTTCATGACTTTGCCGCCGCTCTTTCGAGCAAGAGGGGTGGGCATAGGCGCGGGGATAACCGGACCCCGGCCCGGACCAGCTGGGCGGGCGCGGTTGGCCATCATGGCCTGCGCACGGCTGGCCATTTCACGCATTCTGTTTGGGTCCATGCCGGGACGGCCACCGGGCGCCACCGGCGCGGGCAGGGAGACGCCACGCACTGGCGGGGCCCCCATCATCATGCCGCCATCAGCGTAGCCGCCCTTCTTCAGGCCCTTCGGGGACTGCTGGCGGTCATGCTTCTTGTCGAGGCCGGACTGCTCCCAGTCTTCCATGGACATGCCATGTTTCTTGGAGAGCTTGCGATCCTGCGCGAGATCTTCCTTGGAGTGTTCCCACTCCATGGCCGAAACCTTGCCGCCTTTCGCCTTGTTCATATTGCCGAGCGTTTCAGCCAAACGCGCACGCTTGGCAAGCAGCGGGTTCTTGCTGCCTTCAGCTTTTTCAATCTTGGAAGCCGGGATTTTTTCGCCAGCGGGAACATTCAAAGCTTTATGCAAGGCGCCGGGCTTCTTGATCGCGCCACTGATCCAGTTTGCGCCGCCCTTTTTATAACCGCGCGTCAGGCGATCCTGTGCCTCTTTCGAGTAGATCTCGTCAGCGCGGATGTTTGTGCCCGGAACATAAGGCGAGCCGCGCTTGGCCACCGGGACGGCTTTCTTGGCCGGGGGGGCTGCGCTCTTGCCGCTCATGGTGCGCTCGGCATCGGTCGTGGCAGCGGCATCAGCAAACATCTGATTCAAGCGGTCGGTATCCGAAACGCTGCCGCCATCGGACTTCTTCATCGGCTTGCCGACGCCGATCACAACCATGATGCCTTTGGGACCGCCCTTGGCAGGGCCACCCTTCGCAAGCATCTGGCCCGTCACCGGGGTGGCACTCTTGGTGTAACCGGACGCCGCCGGAAATTCGAAATCTTTCACATAACGGACGGCCATAGGGGTGTTCCTTATCCGTAAATCTTGATGCATTCGAGGACGATGGAATACATGTCACCAATCGAAGTATCGCTTGTGGTGAATGTGATGTTCCCCGTCTTGCCTGTGGCGCCAGCATTGTTGGTGAGGCCCCCCAGATGCTCGCCGAAGCACATGTAATAGTTCGTGTTTTGCGGTAGCACCCAAGCCATGATTGGCGTGGTGGCCTCCCACAAAATGCGCACTTCCATGCCGTGCGTTGTCGCCCAGATCTTGTTGATCTTCACGCCGGTGCAAGCGACACCAAAAGAATTCGCGCTCAGCGCTGAGACGTTCACCTTCACGACATTGGTCTCGCCGGTGCCGTCGGAGATGTTTGTGAATTTCTGAACCACAAGCCGCTCGCCATCGAGCAGCGTCTGTGAATTGACTGTATCGACCATGCGGCCCTCCTAAAGAGAAGTTGGGGGGCACAGGGCCCCCCGTTTCATTAGGCGGGAACGACGCCGATCGCGCCAACCTGCGTGGCATCAGGACCAGCCGCAATGGCGGTGAGGCCAATGGCGATCACAAGGCGGCGGGTGCCGTTTGAGGCCGATGTCGCAGGCAGGAACGTCCCGCGCACGTCGCCGGTGGTGGCCGTGGCAGTCGCCGTGTCGGCAGCCGTGAACGTGCCAGCATTGTCAGCAACAGCGCCAGCCCAGCCGGTGCGCAGCAGATAACCAGCGTCGAGAACCCTGTAAGGCAGGCCGAAGGTATCACCCATGCCGATCGACAGGTTGCCCACAAACGCCGCAGAGACAGCAGCGCGCGTGATCGTCTTGAAGCCCTTCAGGCCATTGACGGTCGTGGTGCCATTGATCGTCAGCGTAGAGGTCTGTGCCTGACCCCAGAAGTCCGTGCCGGTGACGGTCACGGTCTGCGTGGTGTCGCTGGCGCTGGACGAAACGATCGAGACGTTGCGGCAGACGTTGAAGGTAGCCACGCCTCCGGTAGCGCTGGTGCCGTTGATGAGCGCATTGCCAGCGGCTGCGATCGCCTGAGCGGCGGAGACAGCGGTGGCAGAAATGGTGGCAGGAACGACGTCGTAGATGTAAACGCGACCCAGAGGGCCGACACCCCTATACACCTGACCGGGGCCAGCCCAGCCCTGAGACTGTGAGCCGGTCGCATTGCCGAGCCAGAGATCGTCACTAAACTGAGGCATTGGTCTTCTCCATGAAAAGCTTGACCGGATTTCGGTTGGTGTATTATGAGCGATTTTTGTCGAGAGCGCTAGTGTGCTTTTCTAGGTAGTCTGCGGCGTTGCGGAGGGTGGCGGGGCTATGGTTTAGAGCCCCGATAGCGTTGTTGCAAGCCCGGCAAAGCAAACCCCGAACGTCGCCAGTATCATGGCAATGATCGACAGCCAGCGACAATGTGTTGCCACGAATTTTGGCTGTTTCAGGCTTTGAGCATATGGCGCAAAGGCCGTTCTGAGCATCGTGTTGGGATTTGTACCATTCAATGGTGATGCCGTAGAGTTTCTTTAGGTCTGCGTTTTTGTAATAATCAACATTGGATGCTCGGGCATTTCGTTGCCATTCAAGCATGTAGAGCCGCCTATTTTTGCGCGCATCACCGCTTATTTTTGTTTCTCTCCAATAAAAATTAACAGAAGACCATGGTCGTTTTTTGTCAGATCGAAAGGCTTTTGCTTCATCAGATGGTTTTTCTGGGATGGAATGGGCAAATGCCCAGAAATCATCAACCCATGCTGGCTCCATATCAAGGCGATGATACCTACGGAGGCCGCACCACGCTTTATATGCTGGATGTTTCTCGCGAGCGCCCCAATCATCCGGGCGCGTCTGTTCAATTGAGCCGTGGCGCGATTGGCGTTTATAGTGTTTTTGGCACAAGTCTTTGGAAAAACTTGGATTATTGCAATGAAAAACGCTGCATTTTGTTGGCATCTGAACGTCCTGTGGCGGTGAGTTTCCCCACCGCCACTTTGGACTATTCCTAGAGAAAAGTCAACTAGACGCCCGGCGTTCCGTAAACCCCGCGAGGATCGGTCCAGCCGATGTCGTAGCGCTCGGTGGACTTGAAGCGCATGGAGTCGGTTTCGAAGTCACCTTCCATGCTCTTTTCGAGCGAGCGGCGCATCATCAGCTTGAGGCCTTCCGGCGCGTCGGTCTCAACCCACCAAGCGGTGGTCGAGGTCAGACGAGACAGGTTAGCCTGACCGCCGCTGAGGAGGCCCATCGACTTGACCGGGTTGATGTCGTTGTTGCCCGTGCCGGTACGCAGAACGCTCTTGAGGAGCACTTCGGCCTGAAACACGTTGGACGGCGACACAACCAGCTTCTCCGGGTTCAAACGGATACGCTTGCCGTTGTTGTCAACAGCGTTGCGGATCTGGATGAGGATCTGCTCAAGCGAGGTCTGCGACAGCGCGGAGGCGGTCGAGAGCTGGTTCGAGAAAGTCCCGTTGATGATCGGGTGATCAGAAGCCACCAGAGACTTGCCGTCACCACCCACATAGGCGCCGTTAAAAGCGCGGTTGAGGATGTTGGCGGAAGTGGTTTCCTTCGTCTCGACCAGAGACTGGGCGAGGTGCTTGGCGTAGGTCTGGCCGATACGGATATGGTCACCGTCTTCGACAAGAACCTTCGTCAGGGCGAAGGCAAGGCCATAGACCTTGTACTGGTAGCGCTTGATGAAGAGCACGCCACCAGACTGGTAGGTGACAGCCGTGCCATCCGGCAGCTCAGGCGCAGCGCCAAAGCCGAAGAGGACGGGCTCTTCATGGTAGTTGCGCGGAATACCGCGTTCTTCGCGGAAAACCTGTTTCCATTCGTCTGCGCGCTGGTCGTAGACGCCGTCGAAAGCCTCGTTGAGGATTGGTTCGACGATGGAGCGGAAGTCCGTACTGCGCATTGGTGTAGCCATAACGGGATCTCCCTAGGTTAGAAGGCGTTGCGCGTGGCGACGTACTGATGGTTCGCGATCTGAACCTGTACGACAGTGTAGGCATCACCAGACGCATTATCGATACCGTTAGCGATACCAACAACACGAAGCTGATAGTTGCCCGAGGCAGCAGTGGCGGCGTCCATGGTGCAGGTTGAGTAACCCAGACCATTGTTGGCCGTCGCGTTGCTGATGTTGGCCTGCTGGCCGACTTCGTTCTGATCAACAGCGCCATCAGCCTGAATCTCGTACACGATGTACGGGTCCATGGTGTAATAGGCGATGATGTCAGTGGCGCCGGTGTTGGCGGGCCAGCTCGGCGAGATCACAGGACGCTGAGCACCAGTGGGCTGATACTGACAACCGGCAAAAATGCCGATGAAAGCGTCGCCCGCAGCAGCGGCCTGAAGGGTTCCATCAGTGCCCATTTTAACGGGCTGACCTGTGTAAATGCTTGCAGCGTAGCCGGTAACGATCGTACCGGCCATTTCACGGATGGTGCCCGACGGACTATAAGCCGCGCGCATACCGAAGGGAGCATTGGTCGAGGACATTCTCGAATCCTTTTGCTAGATGAAGGGGAACCACCTACTCAAACTTGGGAGCAGGCGGCGGTTCGCGCATTGAAGCAAAGCCTTCTTCCTCGATCATTCTGCTTTTAGAGCCACGAGCGCGGTCACCCATTGAATCCATATCGCCGGTGATCCTTTCCTCCTCACGCAGAGGCGCGTCATGGTGCGCTTCTCGCATGATGCGGAAATAAAGACGCTCGGGCAGCTTGGCCGCGATCATCTCGTTCACGCCGATAAGGCCAGCATATTCGCCGGTCTTGAGTGATGCGTATTCCCAACCGGGGACCTCTTCGGGTTTAACCGGCTCATAACCGAGACGGAAGCGGCCCTGAATTGGATCACGCGGATTAGTCGTGGTCAGCCAGCAGACATGATATCCGGGGATTTCCGGCAAGTCTGGCAAAGCGCTTTGATAGAAAGCGTCTCGAAACATCTGGACACGATCATCGTCGGAGAGCTCGCGGCTCTCAGTAACGCGGCGATCTTCCATCGCCCGGCTACGACGGGACTGTCCGTCCACTTTCTTGATGCGTTCATCATTACCAAGGTCCATCGCTCGCTCCTGTTTAGCGCGCCGCACGAGTATCACGATCCACCGCTGCATAGCGCTTCAACATGCGCTCACGCAGGACTGGGTCATCCCAATAGCCAGCATCCTTGAGCGCCTGAACGCGCTCGGAGCTGACGTAAACTTTCTTGGAACCCGGAGAGCTCATCTCTCGAGATCCACCAACGGGCGGCCCGCGCCGCCCTGCTTGGGGAGGAGTATAACCGGAATCTTCGTCATCTGCAAAGCGATGCGGAAGACGGTCTGCAAGGCGCCGGTCGAGCTCCCGCCAATACTTCTGCGTGGTCGGGTCGTAGCCCTCAGCGACCAATCCCGCATCCACCTGCTTGGCGGTTACAGAATCAGGGTCGTTGCTGCTGGCATTGAACCAAGTGTTCTGCGAAGCCCACTTCTGGGCCTTCTCGGTCACCTCAGCGGGCTGCTGCGGCGCACGGGGGGCATCAAAGCTTTGCTTGGCGCGGTTGATCTCGGTCGCGCGGGCAATGGCGGTGTCGCGCTGGCGAAGCAGCTCCGGCACCCTTGACCCGTCGCCAGCCTCAATCGCCTTGGCGAGGGCCTGCTCGGTCGCCTGCACGCTGTAGATAGCCTGCGTGTAGTTCTGATCGAGGCTGCCCCGCTGGTTCTGGATCGCGAAGCCTTCGACGGCCTCAAGGCGCTTCTGGAGCAGCTGGTTCTGATTGACCAGCCATTCCATCTCTTCCTTGGATTTGTCGCGAGCGAAGCGCTGGTTTTCTTTCCGGCGCCGACGCTCCAGACGTTTGGCCTCTCGCCGAGAATCTTCCTCTTCGTTCCGACTGTCGGAAAGCCTTACGTCTTCGTCTTCATCTTCGTTGTCCTCGATATCAGGATCAACGCCTTCGATAATTTCGACTTCTTCCTGAAGTTCAGCCTTGTCGGTGCTGTTCATGTCTCAGCTCCTCAGATGTGCGCTTTGATAGAAAAGGGGTCTTTGACGTCGCCAGTGATGTTGAGATCGTCGAAGATCGCAAACTGAACCTTGTCTCCGTAGTCGCCGGTGGCGGTGCAGGGGAGCTCCCAGCGGAGGCCGCCATACTTCGGCACGAAGACATAATCGCCCGGCTTGCACCACGCGCCTTCGGGCCAGAGCTCCATGGTGTTGCGGTTTCTGTAGGCCAGCGGGCCGACAGAGATCACCTTGGCGACACACGTGTTGTCGAGCTCGGTGTCTTTGGTCTGATCTGAGAAGATAATCCCACCCCGGCTGCGTGTGCGCGCCCGGCGGATCTGAACCAGAACGCGAGAGCCAAAGGGTCTTAAGTTGGGGTCAATAACCGGAAAAAGGTTCTCATTCTCCGTATGCTGGTCTGACACGACGTTTTTTGTCATGCGCCTCGTCCTCTTCGCCTTGTGCCAAGGTCTCCTCGATGATCGCGACAGCGCGACCCAGACCGGCGTAAATACCTGCCCTGCGCCCGTACTCAAAGATTGAGCCGTCGCCGGGCTGCTCTAAAGTCTCATGCGCTACTCGACTTTGCTGTTCGAGTAGACGCTTGATGATGATTTCAATCATATCTTCCCCATGTCAAGGAATTATTTCTTGCCACTGAAGGAAGAAAGTCCAGACTTGGCGGGTTTGTCGTTCTTGCCACTTGTGTTTTTGTGGATGCCATATGGCGCGTGCGGGGTGACCTTGTCGTTGACGAGGTTCTTGCCCGTCGGCGCGTCGTTCACTGCAAGGCCCATGGCGAGGCGCTTGTGCTGCGGGAGAAGGCTGTTGTCCATGGTGCTACCTCAAACGTGGGGGTTAATGCCGTGGCCGGTGGTCAAGTTCGTCTTGTGTCCCTGTTCGGCTTCAAAGACAGCAAGTTCCTTCGCCGTGGTGTTGTCCTCACGGTTCATCTCAGCCTTGGCCTGCAGGTCGAGTTGAGCCTGCTGCATGCGCGACTGTGTATTCTGAGCCTCAAGGCCCAGACGCACCTGATCCAGCTCAAGCTTCTGCTGATCCAGCTGCGCCTTGACTTGGTCGGCCTGCGCCTTGCGCTGCGTCTCAGCCATAAGGATCTGCGTCGGGTCGCCGGGAGGCTTGGGACCGAGCTGCTGCATCATCTGCATGGCTTGCATGATCACAGGCGGGACACCCTGAAGGGCACCCTCGATCTGCGGCATGAGGGCCTGACTGGCCATCGCCAAGGTCTTATCGACCTCGGCATTGAGCTCCTTGTCCTTGCTGCCCATGAACGAATCCAGCGGGACGCCAGCTGCGGCGCTCGCTTGGTTGTAGATGAACAGGGCGTACCAATACACCATGTGCTCCTTGATGTGCTGGAGCACGCCGGGGATGAACGCCGGGCCGATCAGCTGGCTCATGCCGAACATCGGCGACTTCAGGTAATCCAGATGCACCTGCAGGTGCGCCAGATGATCCTGCATCGGGAACGCCGCCACCGGGCGCCCCAGCGTCAGGGAGAGGTTTTCGTTCACAGCGTTGAGCTCGATCGGCTCGGGGCGCTTGGCCAGCAGGGCCTTGTAGTCCGGCACCTTGAGCTGCTGCAGAATCCGCTCTTCAACCGCACGGGCGTCGTAGAGGTCCGGCTTGGCCTGCGCACGCTGCGCCACCGCCTGCGTCTGGGCAAAGCGCTGCGCTTCCGAGAATATGTTCGGATCCGATACCGGGATCACGTCCATTGGGCCCCGGAAATCGGACGCCTTGCACATTTCCTCGCCGGTGACCTTCTCGATGTACTCATCGGTGAGGTTCTGGGCATTGATGCGGTGCAGCACCTTCAGCGTCATCTGCATCGAATTGTGCAGGCGGGCATGGATCGCCGAGAAGACCGTCATGCCCTGCTCGATCATCGCGAGCGTGGTGCCGACGGGCTGGTTCGGGCTCTGGTCCTGAAGCTTCTCAAAGGTCGTGCGGACCACGCCGCGAGCGGCCTCCGTCACAAAGCCGAGAAGCTGATACAGGACCGGGTTCGGCGGGTTGAACGGAACCGGCATGGCAATCTTGCGGATGTCATCGATACCGACGCCGCCCTCGATCTCCGTCACCTGCGTCGGCTCAATGCGATCGGTTTGGCCGCCGCGAGATCCGCCCTTCAGCTTCAGCATGCCGGGGAAGTTGTTGATGTGCGCGCTGTCGAGCAGGGCCCGCAGGGCGCCCGTGGCCGCCGCCGACAGGCTGCCGATCATGTGGGGCAGGCCGATAGGATAGGCACCGCGCCATGGCACGAAGGGCCATTCGATGATGTGAACCAGCTCTTCCTGATTCTCGTCATCAGGCTCCCAGTTGCGGTAGATCGCGAGCACCTCTTTCGAGGTGTCATCGATCGTCACCAGATAGGGGGCGAGGCCGAAATTGTCTTCGAAGTCGAGGTAGCAGGAAATCTCATAAACGACCCGCAGGCCGTCCTCGTTGTAGCTGGTCTGCTCCCGGCCCTCGATCTTGTTGTTCGCCTTCTGGGGGCCGGTGAGCTCGGGCTCAGACGCCGACGTCAGGTCGATATCGCGATACATGCCGGTGTTGGCGCGCTTCTCGAATTCCAGCTTGGTGATGTACTGGACATGCGTTTTGCGCTCGGCGCTGTAGAAGCTCGTCGCACTGTAGGGCAGGTAGACATCGTCGATCGGGATGAAGATCGCCGTCGGGCGGTTCTTCTGCTCGTTCCACATGAGCTTTAGGTATTGCGCGCCGCCCAGCGGAACCTGCGTCGTGAGCTGCTCAAGCTCGGGGCGGAACTCAGGCATCTGTTGCATCAGCTGCCAGTTCATGAAGCGCTGCTTGCGCTTCGCCTTCTCCATCTTGTCCACGGTGATGTCGCCGGGGATGAATTCTTTCACCGGGCCAGTCGGGGGGAGGATCTCCTTGATGACGCGCGACGAGAAGTCGATGCACGCCTCGGTGAGCATGGGGTGGACCACCTTGCTCGCGCCTTGGAAGTTGGCGCCGCCGGGGGCGTCCTCGCCAAGGCCGGTGCGGCGCAGGCCCTCTTCATACTGCTTGTCCCGCAGCGTGCGGGCTTCCCTGTCGCGCTCGATATATTCAAGCAGCTGCGTCGAGATCGACTTCATCTCGGGCGTTGGCATGTCCTCGGCGAGGTTCGCATAGAACTCAGCGTTCTCGGCAGTGGCGGGCTCGTCGATCGTTACGACAGCCGATCCGTCAGCATTTTCCTCGACATCGGAAACCTCGTCGGGGAGGTCCATTTCCATGCCTTTGTCGAGCTCTGCGTCATCCATTGGTCGGCCTTGTCAGTCGAGAAAGCGGGGATTGGCCCAGAGAATACCCTAGATTTGGGTTTTGCGAAATCTGCGACGGGATCTGCCCGGCGTTTACGTTCATGGATGCCGACAGCGGGCCGGTGCCACTGAAGTTGGGTGGCGCAGCCGCAGGTGGCGGGGCCATTGGCGATAAGGCCAGAACATCAGCCCCAGCGGTGTCGTAAGGCGTAAGGCCCGGAGGTTGTGCGATGCCGCTCTGCCCGTCGGTGTAGGCCATGGTGGGGAAAGAAGCCATCCCGCCCTCGGCCATATAAAACTTGTGCTCGGGACCGGCGCCATAGTTCGCATAATCAGCCAAGGGTGAGAACACCCGGCTGGCGCTGGGCGCAGGCGCCGGGGTTGCTGTTGATGACAAGGGCGTCGGGGCCAGCCCCAAAGGCGTCGGAGCACCCATGTTGATCAATGGCCGGGTGCTGCCATCGCCCCCGCTGCCATAGGCTGCATTGAACGCATCACGCCCGCCGACGAGATTGATGAGGTTGTCGTACCCCGTCGAGCTCATGTTCTGGTTGTTGTAGCCGGTCGAGCTCATGTCCTGCGGGTTGCCCCTGTTGATCGTGAGATCCGGGGCTGGGCCATACGGGCTGTCATTTGGCCCAGCGCTGCCCTGTCCAGTGTCGCTCTGCCCTGTGCTTCCTTGGCCGGTGCTGCCTTGGCTAGTGCCACCTTGTCCCGCACCCCCCAGTCCAGTGCCACCTTGTCCGGCGCCTCCCAGCCCAGTGCTGCCCTGCCCGGTGCTGCTTTGCCCGGTGGTGCCAGCAAGGTCAGAAGGGGCCCCGTAAGAAAGGCCGAGCGAATTATCAGACAGCGCACCCGTCGCGTTCGCGGCAGGCCCGCCAATCGTTGACTGATCAGGCGCACCGATCATGCTGCCCGGCGAGGTCGTGGGCCCGGCGTTCATAGCGGTTGAGGGGGCGGTATACCCAAGGCTGACATTGTTGTTGCTATATGCCTGCGCGGCTGCTGCAGCTTGTGCTTCAGCAGCCAGTGCCTGCTGACCAAGGGCCTGTTCGTTCAGCGCATCAAGCTGGGCAAAGAAATCGCCGATGACCGATTGATTGGGGCTTTCGGGGGTGTTGAAGGTTGACATCCAAGATTCAAGCTCGCCCAGCTCCGCCGCAGACCGGGCCGAGTCAAGATAGGCTGCGAGGCTTGAGTTCGCTGGCGCATTGTAAGACGTTTCGACAGCGTTTGGCGCCGGGAGATCCGCTTCCGGGTCAGACGCTTCAGCTTCAGACTCGCCGCCCATTTCACTGTCGCCAGCGTCATCGCCATCGGCGGTGCCCCCAGTGCTACCATCGCCATCATCATCATCATCACCGCCGTCACCACCGCTGCCCCCGCCGTCTCCGTCTCCGCCGTCCCCGCCTCCATCACCACCACCATCCCCGCCGTCGCCGCAGCCCTGCGCGGTCAGCGCCAAGGGCATGCGCTCGTTGGCCTCGGCCATGTAGCCGCCCAGCATGTTCAGGAGGTTTCGCTCTTCAGCGGACACCACAGGGGCCAGCCCCTCGGTGCCTCGATCCAGAGGGCTCTTGGCGACGAGCGCATCGACCAGACCCGCCAGAGCCTTATCGTCGCTCCCGGCGTAGTGCTTCAGGATCTTGGCCGCGAGGAATCGGAGATCGGTCATGCGGGAGCCATGTGGTTGTCCCTGATCTTCTGCAGGCAGGGATACTTCGCCAGTGTCGAGCCATTATCACCCAGATTGGCCACTTCAATCAACTGCAGGTCTGCAAGGTCTTTGGGCGAGACCTCGACAGGCTCCCCGCTCTTCCAATCCAGCACGGGCTCGCGCCCCTCCAGACACGCTGGCCGGTTGATCGTCGAGAAGAGCCACGCCAGCCGCTCGGCACGCTCGCCGAACAGGCCCCGGATCACAGCCCGGCGCTCGGGCGGCACCGTGACCTTGCGGAACACGCTGGTGCCGTAGATCGAGTGCATGCCGCCCGCGAGGGCGACATCCTCCTCGGCCCCCAGCCGCTTGAGCGCGTCATAGGTATTGATCAAGTGCTCGCCGAGCTTCCGCTCAAGGCGCTTGTTGTGCATCATGTGAAAGGCGCCCATCCGCTTGAGCGCCAGCAGGAGCAGGTGGCGCTTACTCACGGGGCTTTCCCTTCATGACGAGAACCCGGCGAGCCACCGGGCAGATCCGCGACACCGCGCGCCCGACGTGCTTGATCTTGCCGGGGAAAATCGTCATGCGCCCATACTTCGGCAGGATGGCCTTGATGACATCGTCCTCGTCCTCGTTGAGGAACACGGTCTCGCCCGCCCACTCGGGCTTCCAATCCTGCTCGTAATAGATGATGCAGGTCTGATCGCCGTCGTGCTTGCTATCCCGGTGGATGTAGCCCTCGACGCCATAGGTGTGGGCATTGGCATAGGCCCGCACCAGCACCGGCGTGGTCGGCATGAAGCGGGGCTGGATGTAGTCCCACAGGTCTTGAATGCTCTTTGGCACCTCGTGATAGACCTCTTCGCGCTCGATCTTGCTGTCGGACAGAACGACGTTCCAATGGCCGAAGCCCAGCTTCTTGTTGGACCGCCAGCCATACTGCCAGCCGCGCCGCTCGACCTCGACGATCGCCTCTTGCAGGACATCGTCGGGGATCTTGCCGTCATAGCAGCGGACGGTGTCGGCCTCCGTCAAAGAGGCCGCCATCGCTGCGAGGTTGCTGTCGGTCTGAAGCTTTTCGACTAAAAGACTGACCGCATCTTCATAGTTCATTTGATCATCCTCAACATGTTTTGCAGGGATTCACGCATCACCGGATGGCCCATGCCCGATGCGAGCAGGTCATTGGCTGCGTGTTTGGCTACGTCCAGCGACTTGTGCTTTTGGAACAGGCCGCCCTTCTTGAACGTGTTTTTGTGGGCTGTGCCGCCGATCATCGCATTGACGCGCATCAAGGTGCGGCGCGCATTGCTGTACTGGTTGAACCGCTCGGTCAGGCCATAGAGGTCGTGCATCAGGATCTGCTGCGCGAACTCCTTGGCGCGCTCGGGCGGCATGTTCATGCCGCTGGCCACCCTGATCATGTAGGCAAGCTGCGGAACCTTCAGGCCAGCCTTGTCGGCTTTGTCGCTGATTTCGCGGACAGCGGACGAGACGGCGCCGCCTTTGGCGTAGCCGACGCGACCTCCGCGAGCTTTTAGGCTCGGCTCTGGGCGCTCCACTGCTCCGCTTGCGTCTGCTGGCCGGTCTCCAACGCCCTTTCGGAGCGCGCGATCTCGGCCTTCAACATGCGACTGGACAGACTGTCCGAACCGCTTTTTTGGATCGACCGATCGAGCGCCTCCTTCATAGCTTGAAGCGGCGTCCTCTGGATTTGCAATGCCTCTGAGGAATTGGTCATAGCTTTCTTGCCCCACGACAAGGGAATCGTATTGATGAACGCGCGCGTCTACGATTTTTGCCCCTTTTTGGTCTAGCGCGTTAATTGCATCCTGCATGTTGTCCATGGCCTCGTCAATGAAGCGTTTCATGGCCGTGGGGTCTTGGAGGATCGCGTTGCGGAAATCGTCATCGAACCGGGCGCGGATCTCAGGCACAAACTGCAAGCGAATGCCGACATAGTCCGGGACGTCCCGGCCACCTGCCTGCCGCTCACGCAAGCGCAAATCAGTGGCGAAGGTAAAGCCATCGACACCGTTATTGGTAAATTTTTCGAGGATCGGAACCATCTGTTCCATAGACGCTCGGTCTTGGAAGTAGATTTCGACGCCGGGGCGAGCGTTCGGGTTTGTCGCGGCCTCAACGGCGTCAAGGCGGCGAGAGAAGAGAACGTCTTTCTGCTGGTTGCCGCGCGCCTCTTCAATGATTGCGCGCATCCATTCGGACGGATCCCAGCCCGGCTTGGCAGTCAGCTCGGCGTCGAACGAGCGCTCGTTCACGTTATCGTAGCGCCCATAGGTTGGATGCACGCGATAAACAAGCACGTCATCGTCATTACGGACGGCGTTCTCAACGATCCGCCGCGTGACAGCCATGGCCTCGTCGGTGGGCGGAGCGTCCCTTTGGATCGAGAACCCGGACTGCCAGCGCTGCGATGGGTACTTGCGCAGCTCGTCCTCAAACGAGCCGCCTTCGCCAGCCTTCGACGTCCAGTTGTTCTTGGTCCAGTTTTCTTTTTCGATGAACCATGTCAGTGCCTGCAGGTCCATGGGCGTCACGTCGTTGTAACCCAGCGAATTCAAATAGGGCTTGAGCTCCTTTGACTTGCTGAGCTCATCAGCGAGCTTGCGAAACACGTCTTGACCGAAGCCGAACTCGCCGCCCGGTTTAAGATCAGCACCAAGCTGGCCCTTCACGCCGCTTTCAGCCGCAGGCGGCAAGCGCTTGTTGCCAACCATGCGGTTGAGGAATCGAGCTGCCCACACGTCAATGGTGGCTTCATCAGTGGCACCGCCGAGATTGCCCGAAAAGTTGCGGGCTTTGGGCGCTTGACCGACTTCCTTTCCACGCCATTCGTCCGCCATCGCCATCTGAGCGTTGCGGCTGTTCATGCCATACTGCTTGAAGTTGCCGGTCTTTTCGTCGAACGCATTGGAGCGGCGGATCAGCTGATCTTCAGGGAAGTCAGCAAGGCTCGCGCCGCTCTTTTTGTAATCTTTAGCGGCCTCGACCTGCGGATCAAAATCGCCACGGGCGAAACGCTTCTGCGCATCGACCGAGTAGCGATAGTTCTGATCCACAGCGGTGTTCGGGCTGGTCGCACCGAGAAGGTCCGAGAACGCAGGGTAAGCACCGCCGCGCTCGTCGAAGCCCTTCTTCATGAACTCGCGATACCAGCCGAGCTGGCGCAGGATCACCAGTGCCGCCTCGTCCCCGTCATTGGCGCGGCGCACGACATCTAGGATGTCTCTTGCAGAATTCTTGACGGCTTTTTTGACGAGCTGGCCATATTGGGGCGTGTCGGGGCGCAGCGCGCGGACGTCAGTGACTTCCTGCGTGATGTTCTTGTTCGTGTAGACAGGGTTGCCATCGGCATCCAGAACAGGGTTGCCTTCGGCATCCAGCTTTGGCTGCTTCTTTGATGGCTGATTTGCCATGACGGGATTGCCGTCTTTGTCGAAGACAGCGTTGCCTTCCTTGTCGAGCTTCTGACGCGGCGGCGCGGATTCATCAAGCACAGGCTTTGTGGTCGTGACCTTGCCCTTGTTATAGCCGTAGGTCTGTTCTTGCCATTTGACGATGACGTTGCCCTTGTCATCGAATTCGGCACCGATCGCTTCAATAGGAGCCCAGCCGTCGGACACTGGAAAACGCGATTTAGTGTTGCGGATTGAAGACGCGATCATGCCCTGCTTGATCGGATCCTCGAAGCTGTTCACGACGTCTTTCTCGCCGGGCAAAAGCTTAATCGAGCTCGGCTTGACCGTGCGGCGCTCTTGGCGCTCAACACCCATGTTGTGCTCATCAGATGGAAGCTTGCCAGCCTCGCCCTCCACCTTGGCGGCGCCCTCCACCTTGGCAGCAGCCGACGCATCCTCAGCCACCCGCTCGACCTTGGACGCATCCTCAGCCAGACGCTCGGCCTTGGCAGCCTTGGCCGCTTCCGCCGCCAGCTTGGAGCCCTTGGTTGCCGCCTTTGCGAGGCCGCCCACTACAGGGAGCATGGACGTCAAGTTCATCGACATCTGCGACTTGATGCCCAGCGCCTTGTCCACGTCGCCCTCGGCCTCGGCCTGTGCGAGCTCGCCCCGCAGTTTGCGGATCTCGGGGATCGCGGTGATAGCGCCGCCAATGCCGGTGAAGTCGATCGCCGTGCCAATCGGGTTCTCGGCGGCCATGTGGCCAAGGCCCCTGCCCATGTTCTGGACGTCCTCGGCGACCCGTTGCGACGGGTCGGTCTGGTCAGTCTTGCGTGAGAAATAGTTGCCGATCGCCGACGGCCAGTTGGCGAAGCCCTCGACGTAAGGCTTGGCATCCTCGGCAAGGCGCTGCAGCGGAGGCGCCGCCTTTTCGTTGAAATAGTCGATCACGCTTTGCGGGATGTTGGCCAGCGTGTCGGCGAACCGGCGGCTGTACGCCTCGCCCGACGGGACGCCAGCGTACTGGTCACGCTCGCCCTCGGGCACGTTCTTGGGGCCCTTGGCAAAGATCGTCAGCGGGCGTGGCTCTTCGCGCTCCGCAGGCCCGCCGCCTTCCATATGCACCGGCCCGCCGCCAGCGAACTTGGTCTCATACTGGCCCTGCAGGTTCAGGCTGCGCTGGGTCGGATTGTAGGACGCATTGGCATTGAACCCGCCGCGCCCGACGTTGGCAGTGTAATCCATGCCGCCGGGGCTCCGCTGCGCCCCCACACCGAAGTAGGTGTCGGCATCGAAAGGCATGCCGCCCACCTGCACCGACTGGATCGGCTTCTGGCCGCCGCCCGTGTAGAGCTGCTGATATGACACCGGCCCGGCACCGACACGGCCCATCGCTGCATCGGGCGTCACAGTGCCCATCGCCGACAAGGGCCCGCCTTGAGCGCGCACCATGCCAGTGTACTGCCCGCGCTTGTTCTCGCCGCTGGTGCTCAGCTGCACCGCCGGTGCGCGCATCTCGCTCTCGATGCGCTTCATCCGGGCGGCTTCGGAGGGCTCGGGCGGCAGGGATGCCTGAACGCCGCTCAACCAGTTGAGATAGTCCTGCTCATTAAGCGGCATATGGGTTGCCCTTCGGTCTGTCATCGTGCTGCCGGGGCTCCGGCGGGTCCGGCTTTGTCACCCTGATCATATCACGATCGACAATATAGCGAAGCCCCTGCACTCCGGCGTCCATCATGTCATCGTGCGGGATCGAGCCTTCGCCCGAGAACGTGCAGAGCTGCTCGATCAGCGGCTGTGCCCAGCTGACGAACTGGCCGGGCACCTTGGTGCTCTCGGTGACCCAGACGCGGCCCGCCGCAAACAGGGGCGAGATCGCGTGCAGGCGGTCGAGCTTGCGCGCCCGGCCCGGATTGTAGGGCATCGAGATGATGTCCTCCCGGCCCAGTGCCTGACGCAGCGAGATGCCCGAGCCCTTGTCCTCGATCAGCAGCACGTCGGGCTTGCGGCCTGAATCCTCCATGTAGTTCGGGCCGATCACCGGCTTGAGCATCGAGCGCTCGCGCGGCGCATAGACGCTCTTGAGCTCGGTCTTTGTGCGCTTGATGAGATCCGGGAAGCCGAGCCGATCTTGCCAGCAGTCAAGCAGGATCACGTCGCGGCGGCCCGGCCTCGGCGAGAAGACGCCCCAGACGCAGCAAGCGGAATAGTCAGGATCGCCCTTGACGGTCGAGCCGGTGTCCTCAGTGAAGGCGGTGTCGAGCGACATGACGATAAATTCCAGCTCAGGCAGCGGGCGATCCACCGGCCAGAGCTTGACCCAACTGCGCCGGATGATGCCCATCTCCTCGGGGTTGATCACCTCGGCATGGATCTCCTGCCTGCCGATCGTCGTGCCCTCATAGCGCAGGATCTGGTCGCGGAACGTCGGCGCCAAGTTCTGGAGGTTCGCATAGGTCGAGGCGCGCGTGACGGTGACGTCCTTGCCTTCCCGAGCCAGCAGGTTGCGGATGATTGTGTTGGGCTTCGGGGTCGTGGTCGCAATGATTCGCGGGCGGGTGCCGAGACGCATGCCGAACATCAGCAGGTCGAACGCCTCGTCGGCCCGCTGCCACGCGGCCAGCTCGTCGAGCCAGCCGCCGTGAAACTGTGGCCCGCGAAAACGCTCCGGCTTCTCGGCTGTGATGCCCTTGATCGTGCTCCCGTTGAGCATCTTAATCTCGACGTCGCTCTTGTTGTACGCCTCGACAAGATCGCGGGGGATGCAATTGATCAGCCCCGATTCGCCCTCGAAGCAGACACCGATCAGATCGCCATACGTCGGCGCCGAGACCAGCCAGCGGGTGCCGGGCTGCATGGCCGCCCATGCGCCCAGTGTCTCCGCTGCAGTGCGTGTTTTCCCGGCTCCACGGCCCGCCAGCAGAAGCCAGATGGTCCAGTCATCAAGCGGCGGCACCTGATGCGGCATGCGCTTGCCGCGCCACCCGATCTGCCAGTCAGCGATGATTCGCTCCGTCGGCGACAAGCGCTCCCAAGCAGCGCGGACTGCGTCAGCTGTCAGCATTCTTGGTTTCAATCATGGCCAGAAACGCCGCGAGGTGCTCAGTCGAAGCGCCGGTGACCTCTACCGTCGCGCTGATATCGACCTTGTCGCCCCACTTTTTCGGCGCGACCTTGGACGCATACCACTTGCGGGCATCCATGCGGTTGCGGGCGATCGCCGGGTCTTTCTCGGTGTCCGCGATCGAGATGACCTGCGCAGCATAAAACTCCTGTTGCACGTCGCGCGCGTGCGCGTACATGTCCGCGAATTCCGGGTACTTCGCCAGCCACGAAAACGCCGCCGACGCGCCGGGCGCCCACGGCTCAGTGTCGCAGATCGTGACGAGCGCTTTGCCCTTTGCGATCTCCGCACAGATACGCTCTGCGAGGGCTGTGGAGTACGCTATCCGGGCCATCACAGGGCCTGCATGTATGTCTGGATCATGAGCTGCATTTCCTCACGTTCGGCCTCAGGAAGCTTGCGCAGTGCCACCACGCGCCGGAGTATCTTAGCATCAAAACCGCTGCCCTTGGCCTCGGCATAGACTTCTTTGATGTCGGCGCCGATGGCTGCCTTTTCCTCTTCGAGATGCTCGATCCGCTCGACCAATGCCTTCAATTGATTATTTTGCACAGTGACCTCCATCGCAGCACGTCCCATGCGCGCTGCAGACCGACATCCTACGCCAAATCTTTTTTCAAAAAAAGAAGAAAAAAGTTCTTGTCGGCAAAAGCGAATCATGATTTATAGAACTCGTAGACCAACCGGAGCCAAACCAATGACCGACAACAACATCAAGTACGTCGAAGCCCGCTACCACCTCGCCGCCGCCGCCGAGAGCGCAATCATCTGCTACTGGCTGCCGGGCGACACCAGCTACCACCACGAGGCCCTGCTGACCTCGCTGGCGCAGGCCGCCAAGCACCTCGGCTTTGAGCTCGTCCCCGCATCCACCCCCACTGAAACCAAGGAAACAAAATAATGACCAAGCCCCAGACCTACACCTACGGCTTCGATGACATCGAACTCACGATCGAGGGCGAGATCGTCCTCGCCAGCGGCACGATCGACGTCGAGTTCTACTATTGCCCGGCGGAGCCCGACGTCGGGATCTTTTATGACGGCATCGAGATCGACGGCTACGGCGCGCTCGACATCGTGCTTGTCGCGAATGACGGCACAGCCGCCGCCATCTTCCAAGGCATCAACCGCGCCCTTGCCGAGCAGATCGCCAAGGCGCTGGGCGAGGACCACCTCGCCGAAACAATAAACGAGGCCTGACCAGAAAAAAGTTCTTGTACCCCTCCGCGAATCATGAGACAAAGAACCCGTAGCCCAAACCAACCGGAGCCCAGCATGTTTGAAGTCCTCTCCCAGCGCATCTCGCCCGCCATCTCTGGCACCGCCGCCGTGGTCGCGGTGTTCTACTCCCGCGCTGAAGCCGATGCCCACGCGCTCGCCTGCAACTGCAAGGCGCACACCCCCTACTACTACTTCGTCAACGTCCGCTGACACCAACCGGGGGGCTTCGGCCCCCCCACTAACCCAACCCAAAGGAACCAGACCAATGACAAACCTCGCAGACCGCTACTTCACGATCAAAAACGAAATCGACGCCCTGACCCGTTTGCTCGACGAGACCAAGGCGGCCATCAAGGCCACTGGCCGCGACGAGATCGTCGGCGAGCTCGCCCTTGTCACCGTCGGCCTGTCGGAGCGTGTTGCGCTCGACCAGAAGCTGGTCAAGGGCCTGCTGACTCCGGCGCAGATCGCCGAGTGCTCCAAGACCACGCTGATCGAGACCATCCGCGTCAAGTCCACCGCCAAGATTGAGGTGCTCTAATGGTCCTCCTGCGCCGCAACGGCTGGGTCGATAAGGCCACAGATGGCCGCTGGAGGGCCTTGACGCGCTCCGGGGTACTGACCCACCACACCAGCGTCTGGGACGCTCTGGAGGCCGTCTCATGAGCTCCTTGGCCACACTCATGCGCAAACACAAGATCCGCCACAAGGATCTCGCCTTCATCACGGGCCGCACCGAGCGTGCGGTCCATCAGTGGGTCCATGGCATCCGCCCGCCGCCCAGATGCGCCACGCTCCTGCTCGCCGCGCTCGACGATGGCCGCATCGACGAGAAATGGCTGGGGGCTAATCTCGCCAAGTACCTAGCGAGATGATACCCAACACGGCTATCTGCGAAAATCCAACAATGCCAATGACTTAAGAGAAGGTAATAAAGATATTAAACCCTAAAATCCTTTAGAGAGCCCCAAAACAAGTCTCTAACTCTCTTCTATCTGTGTCTTTCTTCTGGGCTTAAATGGATCTCTCTTAAGGCTACCCGCCTACCAAGGAAAAACTAGGTCGCAACTAACTGTTTTCAAAGGAAAAAGGCTGATATTTTTTTTTGAAACCCACTGAAATGCTCTCGGCCTATGGGGCCATGGACATTGGCATCGGCCTTGTTTTTGCCGCCGCTCTTTGCAATCAAAAAGAAAACAATGTATATTGTTTTAGCTTTTAATAGGAGAAGCAATCATGTTTGAGATTCGCAAAGACATCCCGATGCCATCTGCCGCCAGCGCGATCAAATGGCCGTTTTCCAAAATGGAAATTGGCGATTGCGTTGTGTTCAGCGACGATCCAAAAATTGCCGCGCGGGCACAGACCTATTGCCATGTGTTTGGCAGTCAAAAAAGCTGGAAATTTAAGAGTGAAATGCGGCCAGAAGGTTTGTACGTCTGGCGCATCGCATAAAAAAAAAAGGCCGCCCTAACCGGCGGCCTTGTATCGTTTGACGATCGTGCCCTTGAAGCGGTGCGTGCCTTCCTCGACTGTGATCAGCCCGGCACCAACCATCTGGTCGAGACATTTCTGGACGTCGGCCTTTTTGTATTTCCGCATGCGGTTGACCAGCACCCCGAACGTCTCGCCCTCGTCGCCTGACGTGAGGTTCATAATCTTGGCCCGCATGGCGATCAGCGGCGAATCCTTGGCGCGGTCGTTCGATGTGACCAGATCCATCTTCTCCCGGATGTCCCGGCGGACCAGCGCATAAGCCCACAGGACGTGCTCTTCGGTGCGGACACCACCCGGCACGGCGAGGATCAGGCTGACCTTGGCGACTTGCTCGTAAGCACGCATAGCCAGCGCTTCGAGGCCTGTCGAGCTCTTGGCATCCTCAGCCATGGCCTCAAACGAATCGCTGGCCTGTTCCATGAGGGCGACAGCGCCGGGCGTGCTGGGGATCTTGATGCGCTCGTCGTAATACTCCACCCTGCCGGACCCCGTCATGTCGAAGCTGCCAGCGGCGTAGAGGTTCTCAAGGGCCTGCTTGAGCAGGGGCGGCATGGGCCGGGGCCGGAATGACCTCTTGCGGGGCGGGGTGGTGTCGCGCTCTGTGAACAGAAGCGACCGCCCGATGAACCCGTTCGTGGCATTGTAGAAGTCCACCAGCTCGTCAAAGGTCTCGGGCGTTGTGAACCCGCACAGCGACAGGAATGGCCGGTCAAGCCCGAAGTCAAGCGTCTCCATGGAACGGCGCACGGCCCCGATCCGGGACAAGATGGCCGGTGACGGGTTCTCCTGCTTCTCCAACTGCATGAGCTCCTGCTTGAGCCCTTTGCGGATTTCCTTCTTCATGTCGCCCGTCAACAGCATAAATCCGTTCGCTTTGCTGTATGCCGACATCAGCGCGCCGATCACCCCGTCGAGGTATGACGCGCCGCCCTTGGCCTGTGCGTTTTTGACCTTCTTGAGAAAGATCCCGATCTCGTCGATCAGGAACATGGCCGCCTGATGGTCCACCAAGTTCCGCACGATCTCCTGCTCTGACTTGATCGAGCCATGCACCGCCTGCTGGATCCGGGCGGCTTTCATCACGGCAGCTGCGGCTTGCTGGATGGGCTCCTTGCCGGTGCCGGACCCCGCAACGCAGAAGGTGAACAGGTTCGTGGTGACACCGTTCAGATCGTCGGTGTAGCGCAGGCCGACGATGTTGCCGATCGATGTCAGGGCGCCAGCGACAGCGAGGTGCTCGCGGGGCCGATAGGACTGGTCTTCGATCCATGCGGCGACCTCGCCCACAAAGCCGGGCGGGCGTTTCAGGTTGACGTTCGTGATGTCGAGCGTGAGCGCGGTGGGCTCGATCGGAAAGTCGATCTCGGTCTCGAACGTCACAGACGCGCGCCACCCGCCCGCTTCGGCATAGTGCGTCAGGGTGCCAAGCGTGACCGGGTTCGTGCTCTTGCCGAAGCTGTGCCAGCGCTTCGATAATGATTCGCGACCGGGATACTTGGCGCCCTTGTTCGACCAATCGTCCCAGACCGCGAAAGCCGTGCCGCCGGAGGCGTGATGCACCGCCATGCCGCAGCGGACCCATGTCTCATGGTCCGAATCAGGCTCGACGTGCGCGAGCATCTCGACGAGATCCGCATGCGACACGTCCATGCTTGTGCCATCGCCGAGCTCGGCCCTGTGACGTTCTGGCTTGGTCAGCAACGCGACCAGCTCGCTCGGTGCGGCATCGATATCGTCCGGCGAGCCATAGGCCACCTCGTACCGAGCGCCTGACGCATGAAGGCTGCCGGGGCCGACAACGAAAGCAGGGCCGCTGCGAAAATCAATTCCCGGATAATCATTATGGTGCGGAACCAAAGCGATGTCGGTTTGGATTGTAAAATAAAGATGTTTGGACCCGCCGCCAGATCCCGTGTTGACAATTAGACCGGCTTTTTCAACCTCTGGGAAATCATATCTCAGGCGCTCAAACGAAGAGACACCGCCGTTTCGCGCATCGACATCAATGACAAGAAGCCCTTTGCAAAGAACGCCATATCCAGTCTCGACCTGTTCGGACAGCTCCATAGTATCAAGCTGCTCATCATCCCAGATAGGTGTGTGAAGCCATCCAGACGTCACTGGGTGTTTTCCAGCCGCTTTGCAATCTTCGTTGCCACAAGCGCATTTGTTCCCACCAACAATTTGGTGCAGCCCAAAAACGCGAAACCCAAGCGCATTAAAGTCCCTGTAAAACATCATGACTGGCCCCCGAACAAGTAGTCCGCCAAGACCTCAAGGGTCTCGATCGCCGGGTTTTTGTTCTTGTCCTGAGCGATGCTGCGAATGGTATTTTCGTGCAGCCCCACATTCTTAGCGACCTTGGCGTAAGACCGATCAGCAAGCGCCAAGACCACCTTTTTTCGGAGGTCTGCGTATTGTTCCTGCAATTTCCTGTCCATATCCGTCTACACCCCGATGTTCTATGCCGACAGTCCGGTGTTGACACTGTTATTATTTTGGGCCTATCGTCAAGCCGTTGAGAAAAGGAGATGCCAATGAGCATTCTTTCAACGGTCGGCAAACCAGCTGACCGAGCTGTCATCGTCACGATCTGTGGCGATTCAGGACTAGGTAAGACCACGCTTGCATGTACTTTCCCGGCGCCGATCGTGATTCGCGCAGAAGATGGTCTGCAGGCAATCCCGCAAGCATTGCGCCCTGACGCTTTCCCGGTTTTGACAGGGCCTGAAGCGCTGTGGGATCAGCTCAAAGCGCTGATGACTGAAGAGCACGAATACAAGACGTTGGTCGTTGATTCGGTCACCGCTCTTGAACGCATGTTCACGCAGTACGTCGTAGACACAGACCCTAAAAAACCCAAGGGGATCCAGCAGGCACTGGGCGGCTACGGCGCAGGCCGTGACGCTGTCGGCGCCATGCATGCTCGTCTGCGCAAGGCAGCGGGCATACTGGCCGAGAAGCGCGGCATGAACACGGTGTTCGTGGCGCACGCTGACACCAGCCGCATCGAGCCACCGGACGATGATGCATACATGCGTTACACGCTGCGTCTGCACGAAAAGAGCATGCCAGCCTACGTCGATGACGTGGACGTGGTGGGCTTCTTGAAGCTTGAGACTTTTACGACCGGCGAGGGCGACCGCAAGAAGGCGATCTCTGACGGGACGCGCGTTCTGATCACGCATGCAACCGCAGCGAACGTGTCAAAGAATCGCTACGGCATCACCGAACCGCTTAACGTCGAGATCGGCGTGAACCCCTTAATTCAGTACATTGGAGCATTGTCGTGAGCTTTTGGGAACTGAGCGAGGGCAGCCTCGAAAATACCGGCACGTTTGAAGCGGGCGGCGGCGACATCCAGCCGATCCCGGCAGACACGTCCTGCCTTGCCACAATCGACGAAGCGAAGTGGGGCAGCGACCGCGAGAACAACAGCTTCATTTCGCTGCGCTGGAGCGTGCTGCAGCCTGCGGAATACAAAAACAGGAAGGTGTTTCAGAAGCTGTGGGTCACTGACGATGACCCGCGTGCGAAGGACGCCGCAAAGAAGCGCGACAAGGCCAAGCAAATGTTGGCGGCGATCGATGTCAACGCCGGTGGCAAGCTGATGGCAAAGGCTGAGGCGCCGACGGATGAGAGCCTTGGCGCATGCCTGACGAACAAGCCGATGGTCATCAAAGTCATGCAGTGGAAGATTAAGGACGAGTCCACCGGCGAAACCAAGACCGGCAACTGGATCGGTATGGTGTCAGCCCGCAAGGGCAGCTCGTCTGTCGCGGAAGTGGTCAAGAAGATCTTCGTAAAAGACGATGACATCCCGTTCTAACCAATAAACCGGAGGGGCGTCCGCGCCCCTCCACCTACCACCACGGGGAGCACGAAAATGTTGGACGAACTGGCAATCGCACAAAAACGCATCGCAGACCTTGAGGCCTTCATCGACAAATCCATCACCACGAAACGCCTGCGCGACGAGTTCGCCATGGCTGCCATACCAGTAGTAATGAATGATGGTTGGGAGGAAGATGATACTGCGGCAAGGTATTGCTACGCAATAGCCGACGCATTTATTGCAGAACGGGAGAAAAAGAAATGACTGCTATTGGCTTCTTTCTGATCATCGCGGCGATGGTCGTTCTGCACTACGACAAGCCCCTAAACGCGCAAGAACGCATCAGCGACGTGCTGATATATGCCGGGACAGCGTTTGGCGCGGCTGGCGTGTTTATCTGGCTCTGGAGGGTCATGCCGTGAGCGAACAGCGCAGCCCGGCATGGTTCGCTGCGCGCAATGGGCGCGTGACAGGCTCAACCGTTGGAGCAATCCTCGGCCTGTCACCGTTCATGTCGCCCGACGATGTGATGCGCCGCATGGTGCGTGATGCACATGGTGCGGAATCCGAATTCCAAGGCAACGCGGCCACGCAGTGGGGCGTGATGAACGAGCCCGGCGCCTGCGTTGAATATGAAATGGAAACTGGCAACAAGGTCGAGCTGTGCGGTTTCTACGTCTATGAAGATTGGCTCGGCGCGTCACCTGACGGGCTGCTCGGCACTGCTGGGCTTGTAGAGTTCAAGTGCCCCTACAGCCTGCGCAAGGGCGAGGGCTCGTTCAAGACCGCGCAGGAGCAGCAGCATTATTATGCGCAGATGCAGATCCAGCTTTTCGTGACCGATCGCGATTATTGCGATTTCTTCCAATGGGCTCCGGGGCGCACGACGCTTGAAACGGTGTCGCGTGATGACGCCTTCATCGCTGACATGGTGCCGCGCCTGCGGGCGTTCTATGAGGGGTATCTCGAAGAGGTTAAGCACCCCGATCGGCACCTCGCGCCCAAGCGGGTCGGGTTCAGCGCGCCGCAGATCCTCGCCGAATACGATGACACGGTCGATGCCATCAAGCTCTACGAAGAGCGGAAAAAAGAGCTGCTCGACAAGCTTGTTGCGATCTCTGGCGGCAGGGACGCGGCGTTCGGCGATCGAAAGCTGACGCACATTCAGAAAGCGGGATCGGTATCTTATGCGAAGGCCATCAAGGAGCACCTGCCAGAGCTGGATCTCGAGCCCTATCGCGGCGCCTCAACGGAGTATTGGAGCTTGAGCAGTGGGAAAAAGAAATGAGCACAAAATTATTGGTAAGTTTTTCTGGCGGTGAAACGTCTGCTTGCATGACCAAGTGGATTCTGGACAATTGGCGGTCTCGCTATGACGAGATCATGATTGTTTTCGCTAACACGGGGGAAGAGAACGAACAGACATTGGAGTTTGTGAAGCGGTGCGACGATCATTTTGGGTTCAATACGGTCTGGATTGAGGCAGTGCAGTTTCCCGGCAAGCGCCGGGGGCCAAGCTTTCGCGTTGTCAATTTTGAAACGGCGGCGCGAGATGGCTCGCCGTTTGAAGCAGCCATCAAAAAATACGGAATACCAAACCAAAAATTCAAAGACTGCACGCGCAACTTGAAGCAAAAGCCGATTGAAGCTTACGCTAAGGCGCAGGGCTGGATTGCCGGTACTTACGATCTAGCTATTGGCATCAGAATTGACGAGATTGACAGAATCTCAACGCGCGCCGAAACGCGGCGGATTGTGTACCCGTTCGCCAAAGAAAACCCCATGACGAAGCCAAAGGTCAACGCATGGTGGGCCACGCAGCCGTTCCGCCTTGAGCTTCGCGGATACCAAGGCAATTGCAAATGGTGCTGGAAGAAGTCGCTCAGGAAGCACTTTACGCTCATCCAAGAAAATCCTGAGGTCTACGACTTCCCGCGCCGGATGGAAGAGCTCTACGGGCATGTCGGGCACGAGTTTGTAAAAGACACCAGCGCCTATCCTCTGCCGCTCAATTACAGCCGGACGTTTTTCCGTGGGAACAAAAGCGTGAATGATCTTTTTGATGAGTACGAAAAGAAAAAATCGACGTTTGTTCCAGCCGGTGATGATGCTGCGGTGTTTGATGCTGATTTTGACATCGGGGCAGGGTGCGAAGAAAGCTGCGAGGTCTTCTCAGACGAGGATAACATGGATGGGCAAGCGCAGTGACTTCGACCGAAAGCCCATGGACTTCTACAGCACGCCTCACGAGGCTGTGCTGCCGCTTCTGGCGCACTTACAGGCTGGCACATCGTTCTGCGAGCCCTGCGCGGGGCAAGGGCACCTCATCGCGCATCTGGAGCGGCATGGACACCGCTGCGTGGCTTCTTACGATGCTGATGCCTCGTCACCGTACCAGCACCACGATGCGTCGTTTCTCACCCCAGCGGATCTAAACGGGGCCACCCATATCATCACGAACCCGCCGTGGGGGCGCCCGGTCCTGCACCAGATCATCGAGCGGGGCAGCACGCTGTGCGAGACGTGGCTGCTGTTCGATGCGGACTGGATGTTCACGAAGCAGGCTCGGCCCTATCTTGGCCGGTGCCACAAGATCGTCAACGTGGGCCGGGTGCGCTGGTTCGGCAACACAGTTGGCAAAGACAATTGCTGCTGGTATATGTTCGGCAGCCCAACCCAAAACAGCCCAAGGTTTTACAATTATGCTTAGACCATACCAGCAGGAAGCCCATGACAAGATCATGGAATGGATCCGGCGCACCACCCAGCCCTGCATGATCGAGGCGGCCACAGGCGCCGGAAAGAGCCACATCATTGCGGCTCTGGCCGAGACGGTGCATACGCACACTGGCAAGAATGTTCTTTGCCTCGCGCCATCGAAAGAGCTGGTCGAGCAGAACCACAGCAAGTACCCCGGCGAGGCCTCGCTCTTTAGCGCCAGCGTCGGCATCAAGTGCCTTGCAAACCCCGTGGTTTTTGGCACCCCGCTGACAGTCTTGAACAGCATTGAGAAATTTGGCGACGAGATCGCGATGGTGATCGTGGACGAATGCCACGGGATCACGCCGACGATCAAAAAGATCATAGAAGAGATCCCAAACCCCAATCTGCGGGTTGTGGGCATGTCTGCGACACCTTACCGGCTCGGCACCGGGTATATTTTCCGGCAGTGGCCCGACGGATCCGCTGTGCCCTTGAATCAAACCCGCGACCCATATTTTACGCGCTGCGTGTATCAGATCCGGGCGCGTGAGCTCATCGAGCAAGGCTTCCTGACGCCGCCGCGTGTCGGCGACATCAATGCTGCGTCCTACAACACGCGGCACATGAAACTCAACAGCATGGGCCAGTTTAGCGCCGCCGACATTGATCGCGCTTATAACGGACAGGGCCGCAAGACCGCTGCGATCATCGCTGACATCGTGGCGCAGGCGCAGAGCCGCATGGGTGTCCTGATCTTCGCGGCGACCGTCAGGCATGCCGAAGAATGCCTTGAGAGCCTGCCGCCTGAGCTGTCTGAGATCGTCACCGGGACAACACCCAAGAAAGAGCGTGAGGACATCCTGCGCCGGTTCAAGGCGCAAGAGATCAAATATCTGGTCAACGTAGCGGTGCTGACCACCGGCTTCGACGCGACACATGTGGACGTGATCGCAATGATGCGCGGCACGGAATCCGTCGGCTTGATGCAGCAGATCATCGGGCGGGGCCTTCGCTTGCACCCGGCAAAGCAAGAGTGCCTCGTGCTGGACTATGCCGAGAACATCGAGCGGCACTGCCCGGATGGCGACGTCTTCTCGCCAAAAATTGAAGCAGCGCCTCTTGGATCCGATGAGGATCTGGCATGCGAATGCCCGCTGTGCATGACGGTCAACGTCTTCAAGAAGCGCCCAAACCTCGCTGGTTTTAGCATTAACAAGAACGGCTATTTCTGCGACGAGGACGGGTTTGCGATAGCGGGAGAGTACGGCCCGATCCCGGCGCATTTTGGCCGCCGCTGCCAAGCCACTGAATTCATCCAAAACGAGCTGCGGTCGTGCTCATACCGCTGGACCAGCAAGGAATGCAAAAAGTGCAAAGAGCCAAACGACATTGCGGCGCTCTATTGCTGCAAGTGCGAAGCGGAGCTTGTGGACCCGAACGAAAAGCTGCGGCTGGTTTTTGAAAACAGGAAAAAAGATCCGACGGTCGTGCAGACGGATCAGGTTCTTGAATGGTCTCTGAAGCCGAGCGTCTCACAAGCGGGCAATCCGACGTATATGGCGCGCGTCAAAACGCCTTATCGTGCGTTTTCATTCTGGATTCAGAAGCACCCCAAGCACCCGAATGCTCGCGCTGATTTGAACATGGTGGTTGCCTTGAACGGCAAAAAACCGGAGACGATCACATATCGCAAAAACCCGAACACGGATTTCTATCAAATCTTTGGATTTAACAGGGCACACGATGAAGCTCCCAAATGACATCACAGTGTATGGCGACAAATCCTACAGGGGCGCCTGCGCCTCTGAGACCGCCGAGCAGGTCACGTTCTTCGCGCGCATCCGCAGGCAGTACCCAGACACATGGGGTCTGATTGCGATACATCCTCGCAACGAGGGCAAGCGTTCACATTATCAGGTCGCGCACCAGAAAGCGGAGGGCATGACAACAGGCGCGGTGGACATCATTATTCCGGGGTCACCGGCGTTTGTGTGCGAGCTGAAACGGCGCGACCACACACAATCGACGTGGCAGCCGGGGCAGGAGGTTTTTCTCAGGACAACACAAAACATGGGGGCCTTCGCCTGCGTGGCGTTGGGAGCAGATGGCGCGACAAAAGCCTTCACCGAATATCTGGAGCGGCACCACAAGGCCGAGCAAATGGATGGAGAAAATCCTTCTTGGACAGATATCTTTTGAAAGCGCTCCGGCAGCAATACAGTCATGGGCGCGGCTGCCGATCTATGAGGGCGCATGCGCGATCTTAAAATTGGAGAAGCGAGAAGACAGAAAAAAAGCACTGCAATCCATCCCAGAATTAATCAGGCCACACATTGAAAAAGAAGTGTGGCGCATTTGGAGACTGCGCAATGAAGTTTGAACTCATCATGAACATGCCGGTTCGCGGAATCGTAAACCGCTCCACCAGCGAGGCCGCACCGAGCAACCCTCTTGTGCATCGCATCATCTGCGAACATTCGGCGCACAATCTCGAATGGTTCCTTGCTGAGTTTCAGAAGAAAGATTTCGTCATTGTTGATGAGTTCTACCCAGACGCGGCAACCGGCCAATATGTTAGCCATGGGCCGATCGCGCTGAACTATCGCTACATCGGAAAGATCAAGGAATGGGCCCGCAAATGAACCACAAAGCCGCACTTGAGAAGAGCCTGTCGCTGCTCGCAGAACGTGGGCAAGATTATGGCGACCCCACATTTATGTTTGAAACAGCGGCGAAGATTGCGTCGTTGATTCTTGGAAAGGATCTGTCGCCCTATGACATCACGACAATTTTGGAAGCCGTAAAGCTGGCCCGCCGCCGCGTAAATCCCGCACTGGACGATAACTACGTTGATCAGATAAACTACACGTCCTTCTCGGCGGCGTTCGTCGTGAATGAATTTAGGGACACTACCGCCGCTGCGGCAAAGCGGCCACAGGAGACATCCAATGCAAAAAGCAGTTCTGGTGGGAGCATTGCTCCTGTCTACTCCGGTCTTCGCTGACGTTCCGTCTGTTATCGCTGCGACTGTGCGGCGAGAGATCGGAGAGCAGTGGGTCATACCAGCTCTCAAGATCGCGAAGATCGAAAGCGGCTACAATTGCAAGGCCACAGGCCCTGCTACAAAGCATGGCCGAGCGAAGGGTGTCTTCCAGCTGATGGATGGATCCGCACGGGCGCTGGGGTTCAGCCCCCGGCGCATGCATGATTGCAACGAGGGCATCCGCGCCGGTGTCGCGCACATGAAGCTGTGCATCCGGCACGGTGTGCGCACCGGCGTCGAGATGGCTGCATGTCACCTTTCGGGTGTCGGCGGCTGGCGCTACAACCGGAACATGACCTACAAGCGCAAATATCTGCTTGCGTGAATCAAAAAGGGGGGGATATGATCTCCCCCTAACCAGTCCAACGGAGACCAAAAAATGAAGATAGACATCAAAGAAGTGCAACTGCTGTGGCAATATGGGCTCAGCACCGCCCGCATTGGCGCGAAGTTTGGCGTCACCCGCAATGCCATTGCTGGCGCCATCTTTAGAGCCCGCGAGCAGGGGATGGTCTTTGACCCAAGGCCAGCCGCCTCTGCATCATTGAAAACCCGGACTGTCACCGGCGATGCCCATGTCGATTATTTCGAGGGCCTACGCCATGATTCATGCCGGTTCATTATCAACGACGATACCACGCGCCCGATCTTTTGCCGTGAGCTTGTGCATCGCGTTTCGTATTGCGCTGCGCATTACGCAATCTGCTATGTGCCGCCACGGGGCCGCAGCTGATGGATGAGCTTGTCCGCCACGGCTGGCACTGGTCTTTCGGCTGGCTGCGCAGGCCCGAGCTCGATGCGCACGGCATGTATTGCTATGAGACGCCGGATGGCGATCAGATTTTCTGCAGGGGGCGCTACAGGGTCTATCTGGACTGTCGGAAGGATGAAGACACGCAAGAGCTTTATGTGTGTCTGGCGCCCTACTCTCGGCGCGGGGCACAGAACCGGAGGACGAACCAGTGAGCGATGACGATTTGCGGAAAGAAATCAAAAGGATTGGCGATGCTGTTATCGAACAAACGAAAATAAGGAGAGGGACTATGAAAGAAGAACAGGACGATCTGACGTTGGTTTATATGTTTGGCTATAAAAATGGGAAGGACAGCCTGAAGGCTGAGATCGAGCGATTGTTGCTGATCGAGCAGGGCGCAGCGAACTTGTGTGACAAGTGCGGTTGGCGCATGAAATTTCCCACCGAAGAATGTCGTAACTGCGAAAACGCAAAACTGCGCGACGAGATCGAGCGGTTGCGGGCGGCGTTGCAAGCCATCGCGCAATGCCCGATCCCGGTGAGGATACCGGGGTGGCTTAAACTGTGGAGCCTAGCGGTGCAGATGCAAGAGACCGCTATTGCGGCGTTGAAGGAAGGGGAGAAGACAGATGTCTAACGATATCGTGGCACGGCTGCGCTCCTATGTTTATGATACCGTCTACAATCCGTGGATTTATGCCGAAGCCGCCGACGAGATCGAGCGGATGCGCGACGCGCTGCGCCGGATCTCGCACGCGCCGCACGGGAAAATGTACTGCGCGGATGGTCACGAGGAGGCGGTGCTGATTGCCCGCGCCGCGCTTGAGGGGGAGAAGGCGAATGCCTAAGTGGTACGTGACCATCGACAAACAATCTTCTTATATAGACGAGCCAGACGAGTGCGTTTGGACGGTAAGCCGCGATCCTAACTGCACGGGGTGGAACACTGACAGTGGGCACTCCGGGTATGGCCTGACAAAAGCAGACGCAGAGGAGTTGGCAAATGCGGCCAACGAGATTGAGCGGTTGCGGGCGGCACTGCGGGAGATTGCAAAGTACGACACAGACGCTGACGGAAATTGGGGATTTTTCCGCGACGAAGCTGACGCCGCACTAGGGGAGAAGGCAGATGGATAACTACAGCGACCTGTTCAGCCAGCACGAGCCAGACCTTTTGCTGCGCGAACTTAACGGCAACATCCTTTGGTATTGGAAGCCAATGAGCCCTGACGACAAGCGTATGGGTTGTGTATCCAACGCGCCGTTTGAAGCTGCTGACGAGATCGAGCAACTGCGGGCCGAGATCGCCGCGCTTCAGGCAGAGTGCGAGGGTGTTGATGCTATAGGCGAGCTGGTTGATGAGATTGAACGGCTGCGGTCGGCGCTGGAAAGGATCGCGCAGCACGACATGCAGGCCATTGCGTTGGACGCCCTGCGCTTGAACCCGGTGCGCACCAGACCGACCAAGGAGGAGTCCGATGGCAGCAATTGATAAAATGTGGGGGACGCAAGAAGAGCATGAGCAGCTTCGTGCTTGGATCAAACGTCACCGCCCGCGCTGGCGCGTCCATCTGTACCGTGATCGGCTTGATTTGCCACCTGAAAAAGTAAGATCAATCGCAATGTTTTCGGTGCGGCAGGATTGGTGGTTGGCCCGTAAGTGCAAGCTGCCATGCGTGCTGCGAAACCTGATGTTCCAATACCCGGAAAATTGCGATCAGCATAAATTGGCCCGCGCGGCGTTAGGGGAGAAGACAAGATGACTAAGTGGTACGTGACCATCGACAAACACTCTTCTCATATAGCCGAGCCAGATGAGTGCGTTTGGACAATAAGCCGCGATCCTGGCTGCACGGGGTGGAACACTGACAGTGGGCACTCCGGTTACGGTCTGACAAAAGCAGACGCAGAGGAGTTGGCAAATGCGGCCAACGAGATCGAGCGGCTGCGGGCGGCGCTGTTTCAGATCGCGCATCAGAAATACGGAAGCCAAATGAACTGCGTTGATAACTACAACGCACTTCAGACAGCAGCCCGCGCCGCACTAGGGGAGAAGAAAGATGACTGAAGCAGAAACAATAGCAAGCGCAGTCAATGAAATGTTGCGCCAAAAAGCCGTTGATCGTGACCGCATTGAGGCGCTGGACAAGCGCAACAAGGAACTGGAAACGGCTCTGCGGGAAAAAGACAACATTGCCTACATCATTGATGGGCATGGCATCACGCACAACACATTCACCATCGTGTACCGCGCCGCGCTTGAAGGGGAGGCGTCCGATGATGCTGCGACTTGATCCGCCCCTGCCCGTGGTGACGCCCCAAGGCAAGGGGCTGGCGCATGTGCTGCTGGATTATGGGGCCGAGCACGACCTGTGCTGGGTCGTGTTTCAGGACACGGGCGAGTGCTGGACGTGGCGCAATCAGGACATCCGCGCCGAGAAGAATGTGACTTTTGGGAGAAAATGAGATGATCGATATCAATAAGAAGTACCGCACACGCGCAGGTGCCGAAGCCCGCATTTATGCCGTCGATGGGAATGAGCCGCGTCCTGTTCATGGCGCGTTCAAAAGCCAGACTGGATGGGTTGGGAGCTGTTGGCAGCAAGACGGCATTCAGTCAGTTTTTGAAGGGCATTATGACCTCATTGAGGTAAAGCCCCGCATCCAGCGGACGTTGTGGCTGAATGTGTATGCTGATAAATCTGGCGATTACAGTCAAGCAAGATCTATTGCGGATTGCATGGCTGGTCCCAACCGCATCGCTTGCGTGAAGGTT
>JGI24890J29729_1000228_pt1 | contig 42130 bp, 49 predicted proteins | sample FreactcultureFD7_FD_29729 | JGI IMG/M metagenome (IMG submission 29729)
TTGCTCCAGTTAAATACACAACATTGTGTTCAGTCGAAAAGATCCGGGCGCAGGTCTTTGGCAGTCACCAGCTTGCCCGTATCTCGTTCAATTCGTTTGGCCAATGCCGCCGAAGGGCGACGCTTCTTTGAGATCAACAGCGCCAGCCAGGTGGGCGTGATCCCAAAGTGTTTGGCGAATTCTTTTTTGGCCCCCAAAGGCTCATCAGCAAAATATTTTTTTAAGTCCATGTTTTTTCCTTGGTTGAATTATGCCACAACTTTAATTTTGTGTTATAGTTCATCACGGTCGAAGTGACCGGTGTATGTCCCACGGGACGATTGACGGAGTATAACTATGAGTTTTATTGTTGAAGATACAGGGGGCAGCTTTGAGCGTTGCCCAGAAGGTATGCATCTTGGTCGATGCTACCGAATCGTTGATTTGGGCACTCAAAAATCAGAGTACCTAGGCCAAATCAAGTTCCTGCACAAGGTCATGCTGGGCTGGGAAATTCACGGCATGGATGAAGCTGGCACCCCCATCAAGATGAAAGACGGCCGTCCTTTTGCGATGTTCAAAAACTACACTCTGTCTTGGAATGACAAAGCCACCTTGCGACTGGATCTGCAGTCGTGGCGCGGCAAGGCATTTAGTCAAGATGAAATGCGCCGGTTCGATCTGAAGACGATTCTTGGCGCTTGGTGCATGCTGAACGTGATTGAGCGAGCAGGTCAGGATGGTAAGAGCTACACCAACGTGGCCAACGTATCTCCAGTGCCGGCAATGATCAAGCAAGGCGGCTTGCCAGAGGCGGTGAACAAGAACGAAATGTTCAACTTGTCCGAGCCAGACATGGAGATGTTCAACGGCTTCAGCGAGCACTTGAAGAAAAAGATTATGTCTTCGCCTGAGTGGGAGAAGCTGAACAAGCCAGCGCCAACAACGGCAGCAGCTCCAAAGCATGCACCACCCATGATGGAAGACGAAGATTCGTCCGACATTCCCTTTTAATACTAAAGGTAACATATCATGGACGTAATTTTTCCAATCTTTTTGTCCGTGTGGGTTGCAGCCGCATGGATCACCCACATCGTCACCTGCCTGCAGACCGCAGCCTGGGGTTTTCTCATTGCCGGCGCCATCGTGTTTCCAATTGCTTGGATTCATGGAACTGGCGTCTGGTTTGGTATTTTTTAAGGAACACACATGTTTATTTCAAAACAAGAAAAAGTCGGCATGTTGAGCCGCATTGCCGCACTGGAAACGGATGTTGATTTTTTGCTTCGCAAAGAGGTTGACAGAGAAACCAAGCGATCCACCACCGGATGGACTGACGAGGCTCGGGCCAAACACAGCGAGCGCTTGAAGAAAACATGGGCTGCCAAGAAATTGGCAAAGGCGGCAGCATGACCACCATCATTGCTCGGTCAAGCGAAAATACGCATTGGTATGGCCAAGACGGATCGCCTCAGTACACCGTGAAGGCAAAGGATGGCTCAGACCGTCCTACGACGCTCAGGGACGCGCGAAAGATGGATTTGGTGCCCTCGGTCACCACCATCATGAAAGTGGCTGCAAAGCCCGGTTTGGAGCAATGGAAGCTGGAGCAAATGCTTTTGGCTGCCATGACCCTTCCCATGCGTCCAGACGAGCCAGAAAAGGCGTATATCGCCCGTATCGTGGCCGACTCCAAGGAATCGGGAAAGCAAGCCGCAGAAAAGGGTACGCGCATCCACGAATCAATTGAGTCGTGGTTTGATGGCAAGAAGCAAGTTCAGCATCCTGAAATTGCCATGGCTTTTGAAAAGTCGATTTTCGAGCATTTCAAATCGCATCCCATGCAGCCGTGGCTGACCGAGTGTTCGTTTTCCAGCAACTTGGGGTATGGAGGCAAGGTTGATCTGTACTGTAAACCTGACGAGTCGGCGCCTGTTGGAATTGTTCTGGATGCCAAAACAAAGGACTTCGGCCCTGACGACAAGGTGGACGCATACGACGAGAACTTACTTCAGTTGGCAGCATACCGCCACGGGCTTCATTTGCCTCACGCACGCTGTGCAAACGTGTTTTGCTCACGAACTCACCCCGGCCTCGTAAAGGTCGTGGAATGGTCTGAAGAAGACCTCGTCAAGGGCTGGGAAATGTTCCAGTGCTTGCTGCGCTTTTGGAAACTTAAAAACACTTTTGGAGTCTGACATGGAAGAAAGTATTTTTTCAGAAAATGAAATGACATTTGGTTTGGCTATTGGAGCACTTAAATCTGGTTATAAAGTAGCTCGTAAAGGATGGAATGGCAAGGGCATGTGGTTGATCCTTGTGCCGGGCCAAAAAGAAGTTGCTTTGCGCCAAGGCACGCCTTATGGCGACGCGCTGGCGCTTACGTCGTGCGAAATCTTGCCGCACATCGACATGTGGACGACCAACTCTGAAGGACGCCGCGCCATGCTTCCGGGCTGGCTGGCATCACAAACCGACATGCTTTCTAACGACTGGGAAATTATCAAATGATTACGCTGACCAAAACTGAAATCAAAGACACATTCATCAACTGCGCATTGGAGGGTGAGTACAACTTCCTTGAGGACGACTTGGTGAAGCTGGCCAATGCCTTTGTGGAGGCCGCGGCGCCCAAGATCATTACGGCCGAACGAGTCGAGTGCATCAAGTTCACCAAGAGCCTGAATCACCTGGTTGGTGAGGCGCTGCAAGTCAAGCGAGCAAGCCTGTGAAAATGTGGCTTTACTTTTTCCTGTTCTTCTTGATCTTGACGGTCTTAGAAGCATTCAGGTAAAAAGACCCCTCCATCATTTCTGGTGGAGGGGTTCAAAGGGCAACTGCGCCCTCACGCCGGGAGACAACCAACGTGATCAACGGATCGGCATACCAAGCGGATCAAATCTATCGTTTTGCAACTGAACATCTTCTGGATGTTGCTTCAAATGTTCAATGCGGTCATGAGCCATCATCATCAATGGCGCAGCAGCACCCACAGCAGGAAGAATGCCGGCAGATCCCATAAACATGGGAGCAATGCTTGCAGCAGTCCCAAGACCACCCAATGCGGCACCATAGGTATCACCCTCATGCATTCGCTTGTATGCGTCATAGGCACCCAAGCCAACACCAGCAACACCTGCAGTTTTACCAAATCCAGAAAGTATTTTTGCAGATTTTGAAGCCTGCCCAAGTGTTTGTGCTTCGCGCTCTACTTGCGCAACACGTTCGGCTGCGGCTTTGTTGGCATTTTGCACAGCAATCTTGTGCATCTCACGCTCATATAAAGCCTGACGAACACGCATCAATGCCTCATCTTCAGACAATGCAGTTTGCACAGCTTGACCGGCAATATTTAAAGGTTTATTGCCAAAACGCTTAAAGTTTTTGCCCGTAACTTTGCCTTGGGGTTTGGTGCTTTGGTATTTTTGAGCAGCCTCGGGCACGCCACCAGAAAATTCTGGATCTTGAATGTTTGCATAATTTTCAAGCCATTTTGCGCCACTAGTTCCGGGCAAAGGTTTTTCAACTGGCATGGCTGGAACTTGAGCTACTGGAGGTGTTCTTGCTTCTACAAGCGCCTGTGCAGCCATGGCAGGAGTTATTTTGGCCTTGGTTGGGTTCATTGCAGCCCGTAATTCAGCCAACGATCCAGCGGGAAGTTTCCAAACTTGTTCCGCACGAGTACCTGCATTGGCCGCAAGATTGCTTCCGTAAAGACTTAAATAATTACCTAAATCTGTGCCAGAATTTGAATGAAATTTATGTTCTTCATCGTCCATCAAATCAAGATACGTGTTGTGATTTGAATCTTCTTTTTCGATGGGATTTAGAAGTACAGGATTATCTTGAGAAGGAACTGGTTCATTCCCATTGACCGTAGCCCAATCAGGAGCAATTCGTGGTGCGCTCATATCTGGCTGTGTTGGCTTTGCATGATGAACAGGAACCTTTTTTGGCCCCTCATCGTCCATCAAATCAAGATAAATATTTTTTTCCATAAAAATTACCTTCCGCTTGCAGCTTCACGTTTTTTACGCATCTCTTCAAGTGCGGCTGAATATATTTGACTTTGTTTTGAAATCTCTTCTGCTGTATCTTCGTTGATCTTTTTAAGACGCTTTGAATGCCTCAAAACATCCGTATAAGGCGTTGAGCTATGTGGCTGCTGATTGAAATGTTCTTCTGTAACAGTGTCGTACAACTTTTTATTTTGTTTGAGCATCTCATAATCCTTCAACAAATTATGCAAAGCTGTAGCTGGATTTTGAGCCAACGATGCTTTGGTATTTGCCAAAATATCTTGATACGATTGCTGGCCCTTTTCAGGCGTAATGCCTTGGGAAGCCAATTTTGCATTTCCAACAACAAGCATTGACCTGACTAAACTATCTGCCAACATTTGTTCTTCACGATTTAATCCAGCACTTTGCCATGCATTAACTGGAATATTCAATTGAGCAGCCATAGAACCAAAACTGACGCCAAGACCAGCTTGGGCAGCAGTTGCAGCTTGATTGATCAAATCACCATTTCCACGCAATTGGTTAAACACCTTTTTTGCCATTTGAGGGTGGGATTTTATCAAGTTGATTGCTGACTTGTACTCACTGTCCAAGGCAACATAATTTGGCTCTGATGCCACAGTTCTCCATCGATTGACTTGATCTTCTGACCGAGCCTCTGCAGTTTTCATGTTTTCACGATACTGATCCATCGCCACAGCGCGGTCAGCGTCACCCATACCACTGGTTTGTGGCGGCTTAAAAGTGACCGGATAAACAACCGGCTCTTCAGGCTTCTTTGGCTCTGCTGGTGCCGCCAAAGGTGTCGCAGTAGACTGACTTGGATTCACCTGAGAATTGAATGCTTGCATAGCCCTATCGCGCTCAACAGGATCAGCAATTTTATTGATCGACTGTTTGATTGCTTCGATTGCACCGGGTTTGCTCAAATCAAACTTTCCAACAGGTTCATTTGATTTTGCTGGCCCTTCTGCACCAACAGGAGCGCCACCGGGAAGCAAAGGCTTGGCCTCTTGACGCAAAGACAATTGACCCGGCAAGTTGTCCAAGAAGTCTTGTTCAGCCTTGGACAACGGCCTGTTCTTGGCCTGCTTCATTGTGATGGCATCCATCATTAGGCGCTGTTGACCAGAGGTGTACTCCAAGTCCTTGCGTTGGCCTTCGTATGCGGCTTTTGCAGCTTCTGCAATTGGCGAGGTCGGGTTTAAACCAACCAATCGTGTATATGTCGCTTGATCCATTGGCTTGCCAGATGCCTGCCATGCTTTGAACTCATCAGATTGAGTCTTGCCCGATCCCATAATCATTTCAGATTGAGCCAATTGAGCACGCATTTGAGAAATAGGAAGAGCTGCTGCACGTTGCTGTTCTACGTTCTCTCCAAGAGCCTCAGAGGCCGATCCAAGAGACGCCATGAAGCCGCCCAATTGAGGCTTGGCAAACCCAGCAGCTACCTTGAACCAATTTGGTTGGGCGTAACGATTCTCCAGAGCCTTGATTTGATCCTCAAGAGTCTGATGATATTTTTGTTGCTGCTCTTCCGTCGTGCCATAAATTGGCATTTTTGTTGGGTCGACACCGAGTCCTGAAGTTGGTTCTGCCATGATTGTTCCTTATGTTCCTGCGTCAACAAAATCGCCATTGGCATTGTTGTAGCCAATATAGGTTCCAGATTGATCAAATTGCGGTGTTGAATCTGCTGGTAAATTTGTTGGAACAATATTTCCACCATAAGTTCCAGTGCTGTTGACGCCGCCTGTTGTTCCACCAATCGCATTTTTAATCTGATTCAGAATTGATGTGCCAGACCCACCAGTCAATTGCTGAAATACGCTTGCTCCTGTTCCGCTAGTTCCAGTTCCTTGGAATAGACCTGCAGTACCTGCGCCGATGGTTCCCAGTGCCGACAATGGAGATTGCTGCGCAGTCGTGGTGGTGGTGGTTGGAGTTGTATACCCGCGCAGCAAGCCAGACAGTGTTGACAGGTTGCTCAATGGGAATAATTCTTTGTTCTGTTCAATGGTCTGTTGTTGACCACCCAAAGTGGACAAGGCATTGATGTCGGCTAAACCAAGAGCCTGGTTGGTCGATGCCAGTTGGCCTTGTGCTTGACCAGCCTGAGTCAGGTTCTGCTGACCAGAGGAGGCCAATTGACCTGCGGTGCTACCCAGTGTGCCCTCAAGCTGTTTCTGGCCCAAGGCGGTGGTCAAAGCGGTGTTGTAGCCAGAGTTCAAAGCCTGGTACTGCTGGTTCAAAATGTCGCGCTCGGCGTTTGACATCGTTTGGCCAAGAACTTCAGCACCGCGCTTAGATCCAAACTGTCCAGAACCCACAGCGCCAGCCATCGCTTGAGGAGCCAGGTTTTGCTGAATATTGCGTTGGCCAACGTCGCCAATTGAATTGACCACATTTTGAATGTAAGGGCTCATCAAGCCGCCGGCAGCCGTTCCGACATCGCCACTTGCGGCAGTCAGGTAAGGAGTGGCGGCTGATAAAGGAGCTGTAGATCCTGCAGCCTGGCCAAGAGTCGTACCGGCAGCAGCCAAGGTAGGCTGATAAGCGGTTCCAGCGGCAGTAACACCCTGAAAGGCTTGCTGTTGAAGTGGCTGTGCGCCAACGTATTGAGCGCCCGTCGTTGGATCTACCGCAGCTTTACCCGAGGAAGCCAAATTGCTCAGGTAGTCGGTGTAATAGCCAGGCGCCGTGGTGGCTTGCGTTTGCGACGATTCAAGTAAGTTTGCCATTTTTAACCTTTCGCCATCTTGAGGTAGTCAAGTGGACTTTTTGCCTTGGGTGGAATTTTGTTGATCGATGCGGAACGCTTGTGTTCACGGAGCTCTTTGCGCATTTGATCTAGCAATTTTGCACCGTGCTTATTATCGCCGCCGCCAAGTGCTGTGACAAATGCTGCAGGGAAGACGTATTCGCCATCCGCAATTTGAGCCGCCACTGGAGTTCCTTGAGTTGAGCCAGTGTCCTTGTGCTTTACCTGGGACTGGAGTTTGGACAGTGCTTCTGCACCTGCCTTGCTGGATCCATCGCCCAAAGCTGCCACGGCGTCCGCGTCAACCACGAAGTCACCGTCATGAAGCATGGCTGGAATGTCGTCGCTCTGGCCAGTCCCACCGCCCTGAGCGTAGTAACCGGTCAACCCAGTCACGAATTCGGGTTTATGGCCCTTTGGAGCCGCTTCAGCGTATTTCTGGGGCAATCCCCCTTGCGCCATTCCAGACCCCAATGGACGGGCTGATTTAAGCTGCCCTTGGCCAATGTGAGTCAAGGTTCCAAGTCGGGATTCATTTTTGATCACTGGAGCCGCAGCAAAGAAAGTGGGCGCTGCAGCAAACTTTGGGTTCAAACTGTCAATAATTTTTTGAGTTTCAGAGCTGATCAAACCGCCAGATGCCGCCATCTTTGGGGCGTAGTCACCGATGCCATATTGGGCCAGCATCTCGTCCACGCTTGCAGGCGCTTCTGTTGCTGGAGCTTCTTCGGCTTGAGGCTTGATTCCTCGTTCAGTCAAGATAGCTTGCATCTCTGGTGTCAATGAATTGAACAGTTGATGCAAAGCAGCGAGTTTCATGGCTTTTTGGTACACGGGTGCTGCTCCAAGGTATTGGGGTGAAGAGTTGAGCTTTTGCTCCACGTAGTTACTCAGCCCACTTGCAACTGCCCTTGATGTGGAAGCTGGAGTTGGAGCAGGAGTAGGAGTAGGAGTAGGAGTAGGAGTTGGTGTAGGAGTCGGGGTCGGAGTTGGAGTTGGTGTAGGGGTAGGCGTAGGAGTAGGCGTAGGTGTAGGTGCTGGGGAAGGGGTAGGAGTAGGAGCAGGAGTAGGTGAAATTTCCGTGCTCAATGGGGATGTAAGGCCTGAAGTCTGTGGTGTCGTACTTACAATTTCTGGAGTTCCTGCCGTTGTAATTCTGGGGGCATTCATGGTCAACTCACCCATATCGGCCGATAGTCCACCGCTGGGGCCAGTACTTACTCCGGGCTGACTTGGGCCTTGATCTGCATATGAATCGTATGCAGACGTACCTGATCCTCCAGTTAAAGGCAATCCACCGGATTCACCGCCAACAGTTGTCCCAGAAGCAGCCCCAGTCAAAGAATTATTTAAATTCTGAACATCCTGATTCGGCATGAACCAAGCATTTTGAGTGATGTCGTAATACGCACCCTCTGGACGCAGGCCTTTTTCATTCAACGCCATGGGCATTAAGTCATATCCAAAAGGCGGAGAGACTGAGCTTGCTCTTTGACTGTCTGCAAAAATGGGTATGCCAGTTGTATCAACTTTGAACCCATTTCCAGCATCGCTCAAAGTTCCTGTATCTGCTGTTGCAAGATTTATCCCGGATAAACCACCAGCATCTGCTTGTGTTGAACTTGCATCAGTTGGCAATGCACCAGTACCAGCACCAGTCTGAAAATATGGACTGATTGCCTTTTCCTGATCAGCCATCGATGCGGCTAACGCAAGTGCTGCATTTGCAGCTTTTACCGGATTTATATCACCGGTCTGCAACGAATTAGATACAGCATTTGTAATTGCTCTTTGGGCTGCTAGGCTTAAATTTGAAAACCCATCAATGTTTGAAAGAACTGCGCTTGTTCCAGCAGCCCAACCTCCAGACAGAAGAGCTTGCACAGGATCAACTTTACCTCCACTGCCAACCACTTGGTTTGCTACAGATCCAGCAATATTCCCCGCAATGTCACCAACAGTATTCATGCCAGCATCTTGCAATGCAAGCATGGCTGTTTGTTGAGAACCAAGATTCGTTCCATATGTTAAAGCAGCACCGGCTTGGTCTCCAAGGCCACCAACACCTTGAGCAGCTTGTTTACCTAACTCAGAAAGAGCATATGCCTTTACACCAGCCGTAATTGCATCTGAAACATCTCCACCATTGGCAACTGCCTTGGAAGCATTTAACGCAGCGACAGCAATTGGGCCTCCAGTTATTTGAGCCACAGCATTGGCGGCAAAGTTAATAACTGGGTCATTCAAAAGATTGGCTAAGTCATTCGTGGTTCCGCCAAATTGCGTGTAAAACAATGGGTTGCCCTTGGCATCAAATTGCACACCGTAGCCAGTTGAACCAGTTCCTGCAAACGTACCAGACCAAATGTTTCCTTGAGCGCGATCGTAGCTTGGGTTAATAATTTCGCCTGTTGTTTTGTTTATGTACTGAGTTTGTCCTGTAGGCAAGGCAAGAGAACCATCTTTTACTTTGGCAATTTGCTCTGGAGTTAATGCCACAAAAGAAGAGCCATCTCCAGTATCCGAAGTTTGATAACCTTGAGTTGAGGTTACTTGCGCTGCAGTTCTTGCATCAAGAGGTGTGTACCCTATGATGTTTCCATCACCATCATAAGTTGCTGTAGCCAACTTGCCAGATGGGTCACGAACAATGCCAGCTTGACTTGCTGGAATTTGAAAAGTAGATCCATCATCTGCTGCACGAGTAACGTAATCTTGAGTTGTAACTGGCATTGATTGAGTGCCAGCTTGCGAGCCAAACTGACTAATATCAGTAATGCCTTTGCCAAGCATGATACGAGCCATGTCTGCAGCATTGGCTTGAGCAGAGCCAAATCCTTGTCCAGTCCATAATTTTGTATCGGTTGTTCCAAGAATTTGCGCAGTCAATTTATCCAGTGCGGCTTTATCTTGTGCAGCTTTGATTGATGGGTCATTGTACTCAGTCATCTGAGTCACATTCTCGGGGGTCAATGCAATTGATGCTCCGCCGTAAGTGGGAGCAGCGATCCCGAGGCCCGGCATGTTTGCAAAATCTGGCGTTGTGGTAGCAGGAGCAGGAGTAGAGGCAGTAACTAAAGCAGAAGCAGGGGTAGCAGTCAAGGCGGTCAGCCCCGGTCTCACAGGGCCAACCTGTGACTCATTAGCAGCAGGAGCAGCAGCAGCAGCTTTGGCTGCATCAATGTCTGCTTGGCTAATCCCGTACTGAGCCATGGCTTCTGGCGTCAAAGTTCCAGCCGTCGCCATGTTTCCAATGTTGGTGTAATACGTGCCAAGACCACCTTGGTTTTCTTGCGCCCATTGAGCGCCTGCAGATTGTAAAGTGTTTGACATTTTTTAAGACTCAATGTTCATGATGCCGGCCATTTGTTCTGCCCAGTCTTGCCAATTATTGAAACCACGAGCATCAGGTACTCCAGATTGAACGAAGTACCCAATGCCATTAAGACCGTCCACCCATTCTGTCCACCGCTCTTCTGGCACATAGCCAAGCTGGTTTGCGGCAAACAACTCGGCCATCAGCTTGCAATACTGATCCCAGGTCATTCCGCGAGGGTCGTAGATGATCAAGGATTTCCATCCCCGCGAACGTCGCCAGTATCAATGCTCATCAGAACACGGCCCATAAAATAATTTCCGTTTTGGGTATTGCTTGAAAGACGAAGACGCATCTCACGGCGTTGCTCTTTCATGTCGATCTTACCGGTGTCCGGGTCAAATGGATACGGATCAGATGGATCGTCTACGTTTCCGGCATACGATTTTCCGGTGATGATCAAATTCATCTCACCCACTTGAACAAAGTCAGGCTCAAACCGCTCCATGCGGGTCCAGACGTTGTCACCGGGCTGGTCAACAGTACCGACAAGGCCCGTTCTGGCGCCAATTACGTTGGTCTCAAAATACGACTCAATTGCATTGACGTGGTTCGTGTAGACCTCGTCTGTTCCGATCTCTTGCTGCCAAAGTGTGTACTTACCTGCAGTATTCTGGTCGTTTCCACCCCAGATTGGCCGGCGAAACACTTCAGAGAAAACACCTGCAGATCGGCGTGCACCCAGAGCTTGGCCGGCGTCGTACCAAGTCTTTTCTCGCACGTTGTAGATGATGGCGTCATTGCATTCAACACTGTCTCCAGAAGGAAAAAACCACCAGATCTCGCCAAAGCGAGGAACCTTGCTTGCCCACACTTTTTGACGCTGTGAATAATTCAAATTGTCAAAAAAGTAGTTGAAATTTTGCTTGTTTTCAAGCTCTTGAACGACGCCGTTATAAGTCAAGAATCTATCGGTTCCGACCCAATACATGATGCCGTCGTACTCAATCACGCACTGACTGGACATGATGGACGATTGCTGAGTTATCAGGTCGTATTTCCAGTAAAAGTTGATGCCGTTCACTGTGCTTGGGCTGTATGTCACGCGAACAACCGAATCCAGGGTCCAAAACAGGCCTGCAGGCGACGTTGTGCCCCCGCGCAAGGGCAACCCCTTGATCACCTTGGTCGAGGATACGTTGTTGGCGTTGGAGTCGGCAGAAGTCCAGTTGTTGAAGTCGCCGGCAGAACAGTTCTGAATCAAGCCATTGTTGCCATACACAAACAGGTACGGAAACAACATCACAATGCCACCAGAGATGGAAATGTTGTTGTCAAATATCAGAGGTACTGTTCCAGAAGCGGTTGCATTGGCGCTCAGGGTGGCCGTCCACACGCCAGCAACTGTTTCAGCAGACACCACAGTGGTTCCAACTGGAATGCCCGTGCCAGTCACCGTCAGACCGGCGCCAATGGCCGCAATCGTTGAAGTGAAGGTCACAGTAGCCAAACCGATTGTCGTGGTTCCTGTGGCCGTAAAAATCCCAATAGGCTCCATCGAAAGGCCAGTGAAAGGGCCAAACAAAGGACGAGTGTTCACTGTCGATGAAATGTCATTCAGATTCTGGCCTGGGTGAGCAATCAAGTTGTTTTGGCCATTACCAAATGCATCGTAGCCAATGTCCATCTGCCAAAGCGTATTGGGATTTGGACTGTACGTTGTCAAAGAAGAAATGTATGCAGCAAAGCCAGCACCAGTCCCACCGACGTTGGCTGCATTGATTGTCACAGACTCGTTGTGGATGTAAGCAGAACCACCTTCCGTGATGACCACGCTAGTAATAATGTTCAGGGCCACGATGACGGTTGCCAAGGCTCCAGTTCCCGCGACTGCATTGATGGGCACGTTGGTGTACGTTCCATTCGTATAAGCTGCACCTTGATTGGTAATCGCAACTGTAGCAATCGGGCCAATGGCCTCAACAGACACTGGGCCGAATCCCACGGCATCATCGTTGTCTGTCGTCCACTGCTGAAGGCCATCACTGTACCCGGAGATCACATAGTTGATCCCGTTCTCGGAACTCATTATCATGCCGCGGCTGATACCGGCTGCATTTAAGAACGCACCGTTGTAGCCACCGATTTTGCGGGGACGTCCATATTGGAAGCGAACCCATTTGCCATCAACGTATGTTCCAGAGGCGAATTGAGTCCCATCCCTTTGGATGCCAGACCCGACCTGTAGAGCAATTACTTTGGCCGTCATTTAGAACGCTCCACCATTGATACCGACGGGCATCAAAAGACCAGTAGGCGTCAAGGTTCCGGCGTTCACACCATTGACTGCAAAGCCAAGTTGATGAGTTGCAGCAAGGTACAAGCCGGTTGTTGCATCACCAGAAAACGACAGTGAGGGCGCCGCGGCAGATCCGTTGCCCAAAGTCAGTGCGTTGATCGTAGATGAAGTAGAGGTCTGAGCGTTGTAGACGTTCGTGCCATCGCAAATCGCAATAATGGTCTGCCCCTGAGGCAAGATGACTGTTGTACCGCCAACCGTACTGGTCTTAAACGTCAATGAAAAAGAACCTGACGTTTTGTTTTGCAGCGAATATAACTGCACCGTTGGAGGCAAAACAATAATACAGTTTGAGGTCAGAGTGCCCTGGTATTCCTGAATGATGCTGGATGCTTCTGCAGAAGTCAGAGTGACTGTTCCACCAGTAATATTCTTCGTCAACTGAGTGAAAAAGAATTGAGCCGATTGGCCGTATGCATAACTGACCCAATTCAGGCCATTGGACACAACAACAAACGACTCAGCAATTTGCAGTTGTGCACTGACTTGTCCATCAATTGTGTTTGTGCCGGTCAAGGCCACATTCAAGATGCCTGCGCCATCGTTCTTTATGACGACAAACCAACCGGCGCCCACGTCAACTGCAGATGGCATCGTGACCGTTCCTGCGCCGCCAGACCACACATACAGCGATGAGCGATCTGCAGGCAAGAAGGTGTATGCAGAAGAGAACGTGCTGACTATGGTGGATGTGTTGAGCGTTGTTCCCAGCGCAGTCAATCCATACCCAGCAAGCGTTGAGGCATTGGCGGCCGATGTGCCAGCGCCAAACTGAACAATGCCCCAAGTCCCATCAATCGTGGAATTGTTGGTCACGTAAATGTACTGAGCAATCCCAGACAAGACCGTGACAATCGTGTTGCCGTCAGCATCCACCACGGTGAACGAGTATGCGCCAATGTTGCGAATCAAAGCACTTTGACCGGTCGACACGGATGTGGCCGGTGGCATGTACAGCTTCAAATTGGTGTTGACTGTGGCTGTCACCTCAATGATGTTTGCAACAACATCTGACGTATTCCCGTTGATCGGCCATTGCAAAACGGTGTCAGTGGAAATGGTCAGGTTTTCGTAGCCCACCTGCGATGGGCTGATGGTTGCACCAGAATACGGGTTGGTGTATGTGGTCATGTTGTTTCCTTTTGTGCCTTGCGCATTGCTCTGTTCATGGCTTGTGTCGCAGTTCTTTTTGCAATTGACTCAGGAGAAAGTTTTTTGCCCAGGTGAGATGTTCTCAGCTTTTCCAAAGTTTCAGGAGAATGCTTTTTTCCAGTGAGTTTTGCAATGGTCTCCGGGGAATGTTTTTTTCCCTTTTGCACATCACGCATCTTCTGTTTTGATTCCTCTGAATGCTTTCGTCCCGTCCCTGCCTTGGCAATCTTTGCCTTGTGCTCTTCGGAATGTTTCTTGCCTAAACCGTGCGTGTTACCAAGCATAGCGATGCGCTTTTTTTCGCTCGACTCTTTGGACATCTTCTTGCCAGTCTGCGCGATTCTCATCTTCTCTTTTGACTCTTCAGAGAAAATATAACCCTGAGTTCCTTCTCCACCATCTGTTAAGTTGTACCCATAAGGAGTCTTGGTGTTTTTTTCTTTGATGAGCAACTTCTCCAAAAATTTTGCAGATTCCTGATCAAATGCATCAGCAATATGACTGAATGCAAAATTTTCTATGCCGTATTTTTTGATGGATGGATGCAAATAGCGAGACGTACCATCGGCGTTTCGGTGTTGATACCAACGCTTTTGGAGATTCTTTGTGATCCCAACATACTGCATGGAATTTATTGTATTTGTAATAACATAAATATGGTACATGTCAGGAATCCAAAACCACCGCTTGCCTATCTCCCACGCGAGCCACATCTTCGGATTTTAATGCCGCAATCGCTTCAGAATATTTTTGCTGAAAAATGGTACGTTGATCATTTTTCAAGAAAGGCATAGCTTGAAGCAATGTTCCAAAAAGCATTGCATTGGGAGCCTGCATTGTAAGCCAGTTGGTCTGATTGGTCGAACTCAGCGGTGCAATACGCTCGTAGTACAAAACCTCAAACGTGTACGCTTTGTCCGGTGTCGGGGACAGATACCAGTGATCCCAATCGGTGTCGGCGTAGTAAAGAGGGGTGTCGGTTTTGCTGGCATCTGGCCAATAGTTGCGCAGGTATTCGTACTTGCGCAGCAGGACGGGCTGGTACACACCGTTCACATTGACGTTCATGGACACTGTCTTGCGCCACCGGGCAGGCTTTTGCAGAACTGGGTTATTGACGGTCATGGCGGACTCAACGATTTGAAGCTGGCCAAGCGTTTTTATTTCTTGGGCGATTTCAAATTCTGCCAACGAAATGAATGTCGGAATGGCATTGACGACGGCTGCGTCTTTACGCTCCAAGTACTGAAGCACTGTGCTTGTCAGGTCGTCATACGTCATGACCCAGCTTGGAATTGTTGCCATTTCAGTCCTTCATTTTTGTGTATTTTCCCACTGAGTGCTCAATCAAGCAAATGGGCGAGTGCCAGTTTTGTCAATAATCAGTGCTTGGCGCCGTGGCTTCATTCCGGGCAAATTGGGCACACTGATATGCGTCCATCGGTCAAATTCTCGGATCACTTGATCAAACGGCAATTTTGACGACACCACCGCGCGGACAACTTGATCAGGGGTCATCCTTGGGACTCTGAAGTCCGCAGCGCAACCCAAGCGGTGCTGGCTGGTGTCCATTGATCCGACAGCGTCATTCACTTTCTTTGATCTGAAGGCGCTGTTGACCATAATTGGCTTGCCACCTAGTAACCCCTTGACCTGTTCTAAAAAGCCCGCCAAACGGGTCAAATTGGCCACCTCGTCGCCATTTGGGGTGTTATCGAACTCACGGTGATCTGTGATGGTCAATTCCTCAAGCGTGAAGTGGCTGGTCAAATTCATTTTGAAGCCACGTTATTGAGCTTTTCGACCGTCCTCAATGTGCTCAGGCCAAGCAATCCACCAAGCAACGTGATCAGCGTGCCCATGTCGAGCTGCACGATATTTGGCGCAAAGGCAATCAGGATTGGGTAAACCAGGAATTGATAGGCCAAGCCCATTCCGCAGATCCACCCGATAAATGGGCGCCAGCCGGCCACGAACAAGGAGGTGCTTGCAGCCTCAACTTTGTTGATTTCCAGTTGACCAGTGATCTGAGTCAGCTCACCGGCTTGTTGGAGCTTGAACAACTCCAATTTTGCCGTGGCTGCGGTGGCAGGATCGGGCCATAGGCGGTCGATTACCTTGCTTCCGATGTCCAATACTGCAGTGACTGGATCAAGGCTCATTTATCGGCCTTGCCGTCGAGCTTGTCGAAGATCTGCTTCAGGATTGACTTGATCTCAGAAATGTCGGCCCGGTAGTCGTCCTTGGCCACATAGTTGTGAGGCAAGTCGGCCATCTTGTCTTCCAGCTTTTGAATTTTTGCAGTCGTGGAATTGAACACATAGACAGCCAGGAACCCGCCGACACAAACTACGATGTTGAAAAGTTGCTGGTTGTCCATGCTTTTACTCTTTGATTTCTGCTTCTGCTGGCTGATCGACCAGGGACTGCTTCAGCATATTGAAGAACGAATCGCGGCCAACTGAAAGCTGATCAAGATTGAACTTTGCCGAGCCGACCTTGCGCTCCAGATCAACGACGTGATCCAAGAGTGTTTTTTGCTGATCAGTCAATTTTTCGACGTCATATTCAACGCCATCAATCGTGAGTTGGGGTTTTGTGTTGTTGCCCATTTCATTTCCTTTGATTTGCCGCCATCAAAGGCTGACGGTATGCCTATATGCAATTATGCCGTAACCCAAGGCACGCCAGCAGCTTGTACTGGGTTCTTTTGCAGTTCAATTTGGCTTTGCAAACTAGCTTCAACCGTGTCTTTGCCAAGGCTTGTTTGCACCCATCCAACGACTTGAGATTCAGTCAATTGGTCGTAAGGCACATAAGTCTCACCGGGTTCTTGTGTATAACCAATAGTGCCATAGGTGCTGGCGCTGTAGGTGTCTTCTGTTGCGGATACGTTGTAATGAACCGTGACGACAAAGCCGTCAGAGGTCAAACGATCCATTTGGGGAATTGTCCAGTTAAAAGTTGTCATGATATTTCCTTTGGTTAAGCGATGCCTGCGGCTGCAAGGCGTTTACGGAGTGATTGGATTTCGGCTGCAAAGTTGGCAATCAGTTCAGCATTAGAGTAGTCAATGCTTTGCATTTCTTCGCCGTCTTTAACGCCAGTGCCTACAACGGTCTCTGAAGCCTCTTGCAGCTCATGCGCCAAGAAACCAATAAAGCGTGAGCCATCAGCCTTCCATGAACCTTGTACGGGCTTCAACGAGTCAATGAAAGCACCAGAGGTTGTCACAGGGCCTGCAATGTCTTTCAGGCGATAGTCAGAGGTTATGTTGTAAAGAACACCTGTTGCACCATTTTGAGATATTGAACCAGCACCGCCATTTGCAGAATTAATAAAATAAATAAAATTTGTATTATTGCCAGAATTTGTGTTTTTAAGAGTTATGCCATACCCAGAAGATTGGTCAAAAGCAATAGACATTTTTGGCGTTCCAGACAAATCGCTTGTAACGCCCAATAAATAATTACCACTTGCTGTCAAAGTAGCCGCTTGGGTGAAAGTGATGAGGTTGCCTGCGCCAGTGCTTGCTGGCCCTGTTTTCCAAACGTGTGCGCCTGCCGCTTGCAAATACTGAGCCGCTGATCCTGTTGCGCTTATGTATCGATATTGAGAAGTTGACCCCCAATAAGCATTTGTGTTAATGTCTAAATATTGGTCACTTGATACAATTGCCGATGATCCTGCAAGTTGTATTGCTTTTACTCCTGCCCAAGCACTAGGAGTAACTCCCAAGCCGAAATTGCCTGCGGAGTCGATGGTGGCTTGTTTTGTACTGTTTGTATAAAACTCTAAAGGGAAAGCGCCAGTTGCAAAGATAGCGGATTGGCCTCCCAATATAGTGCTGTTGCGCCCCAAAGAAATGTAATCACCCGCATTATTGACTGCATAAACTTTTGCCTGAGAAGCACTTGAATTTGCGGTATTTGTAACGCGAATGCCGGGGTTGTACGCTGTATCTGCATACGACACATCCAATTTAATTGCAGGACTACTCGTCCCAATACCCAGACCTGTCGAGGTTAGGCGAGCTTGTTCGGCGCTACCAGAACCTTGCAAAAAACGAATATCATCATTACCCCAAACACCAAGACTCGCCGAAGCAGGGTGAGTTAAACCTCCTGCCGTGGCTCCAGTACTATTTTGCAACAAAACATAGTTGTCATTGTTTGCATAAGTGGTGGCGCTGTCACGAATGACCAAACCATTTACCGCCGTTAGATCAACCAAAGCAGAAATCTTACCGCCGCTAATAGCGCTTGAATTTCCTAAAACCAGACCTGTGGAGGTCAGGCGCATTTGTTCTATGCCATTTGTATTAAATAGCATTGGAACATTTGACGTTGCTTGAATGACCATTGTTGAGTTACCAACATAAATCTGGGCATTTAAAGTGTTGTCGCTGTTTCTTAACTCTAACGCGCCGCCATTGGCAGTGTTCGCACCTTGAATAGTTAAAAACTTGTAAGAACCAAATGAAGTAGGACTACTTGTACCAATGCCTAAATTAGACCCATCAAACGTCAGCGCACTACCAGTAGCCAATGCACTTGTGGAGCTTGCGTAGACAACACCGTTAGCAGTGAAGGATGTAAGTCCTGTGCCGCCGTTGGTAGTCGCCAGAGTGCCGGCCAAAGTAACAGCGCCCGATGTGGCCGAGCTTGGGGTGAAGCCTGTTGTGCCGGCGCTGAACGTGGTGACTGCAACACCAGACAAGGTGGACCACTGAGGCGCGGTGCCCGAGGATGTCAGGATTTGACCGGTCGTGCCAATTGACAGCTTGGACAGCAAAGTGCCAGCAGCATAGTAAGGCAGGTCACCAGCAGTGAATGAGGTCAAACCTGTACCGCCAGACGTGGTGTTCAGCGTTCCGGCCAAAGTCACAATGCCCGTAGTTGCCGTGCTTGGCGTCAATCCACCCAGGGATGTCTGAAAAGATGCCACGTTGATGTTGCCAGCCTTGGACGCCAATACCTGCACAACACCACCGGAGTCCTTGTAAAAAAGTTTTCCATCCGCCGCGTTGACGGCAAGTTCAACGCCAGATGCGCTGGTGGTCAGGTTTGCGGCCAAAGGCGTATTGCCAGTGGTGGTGGAACCGTAAATGAGGATGGGCGTGTACGAACTTTGGGCCATGTTTTTTCCTTAGAAAGCACCACCAGCAATACCGCCGGTGATTTGTCCCGTCGAGGGGTTGCAAGTGATGCCTGAGTTTACCAACTCGGGCAGGTTTCCGGTGGTTGCGGAGACGAATGTTAGGTAATTTGTGGCGTTGGTTGAGTTGGCGGTAATGGCCGTGTTTGTTGCATTTGTTGCGTTTGTCACCGCAGTCGCGCCAATCACCGTGACCACTTGAGCCGCTGTGGCCGCTGTGAATGCAGCAGTCCCATTGCCGTATGCCAAGCCTGTCAGGGTTGCAACACCAGTTCCGCCATTGCCAGCCACAAGAGTGCCAGAAAGCGTTATGGCTCCCGTAGTGGCTGTGGCAGGGGTAAGCCCTGTCGTGCCGCCAGAGAAGCTCAAAACGCCCGTATTGGCGATGGTGACGGCGGTAGACCCGTTGTAGCTGGTTCCACTCAATCCGGTGCCAATGGTCAGGGCTGCGGAGGCTGTAGCCGTGACGGTTATTGACCCTCCAAGGCTTACAGAACTGCCGTTTATCGTGACGCTACTGTTGGTGAGTTGAGCATTGCCAATGCCGCTCAAAGTTCCGCCCAACGTCAAGCTGCCCGTGCTGGTGACAGTGCCAGTCAGGGTAATGCCGTTCACGGTTCCGGCGCCACTCACCGATGTGACCGTACCTTGAGGATTTGCCGCAGTAGTGATGCTGGTCACACGACCGTAGGTGTCGATGGTAACCACGGGAATCAATGTGGCCGATCCAGTGGTGCCGGGCGTTGCAATGCCGCTTGTCAAGTCCAAAACTGGAGTAGTTCCACCGGTAGACGTGATGCGACCGGTTGTTCCACTCACCGAAGTAACGTAGGTGCCAGCAGGCTGCTTGTTGTTGAAGGTTGTCCAATCTGCACTGCTCAAAGCACCACGGTTGGTGGCCGATGCAGTGGGGACATTCAGCGTGATGACGGGCGTTGTCGTGCTGTTGGCAATCGTCGAACTGAGGTCTGTGCCGGTCGTGCCCAGAGTTAGCGCAGCGACGGAAGTGACCGTTCCGACGCTTGTGGAGCCACCCAGGCTGACTGAAGTGCCGTTGATCGTGATGGCACTGTTAGCCAACTGGGCGTTGGTGATGGTGCCGCTCAAGTCAGTCGTGGGGACGGTCGCAGATGCCGTCATTGTCCCCGTGCCGTTGCCTTTGACGTACCCCGTCAGGGTCGAGGCTCCCGTACCGCCGCTGGCCGGCAGCAATATGCCGCCAAGCGTCACGGCGCCGGTTGTGTCTGTGTTGGGTGTGAAGCCGGTTGTTCCCGCGCTGAACGACGTCACGGCGCCGCTTAACGAGAACTGGTTCCATCCGGTGCTTGTGTACCCTTCAAACTGCTGAAGGTTGGTGTTATACCGAACCGCGCCAGTTCCACCAGCCCGTTGAGCCGTTGTTCCATTGGGAACTGTGACGCCAGCGACACCAGGGAAAACTGCATTTGTGGCAATCGAAAACGTCGGATTTGCCGCCCCGTTTCCGTTGGCAATACTAATTTGATTAGTAACACCAAGTAACTCAATTTTTGCTGGAAGTCCAGATTGCAGAGCCAGAACCCCGGTGCCGGTAAGTGATACCAGTTGCTGCAGGGTGGCTCCAAGGCTGATTGTGGGGTCACCAGACACGCCATTTGCGTTCGTGATACCCAGGCCCGTCCCTACCGCCAAAGTGCGTGCAGTGAGCGCATTTGAGCCGGTCTTGACTTGAATGCCATTACCGCTTGCATCCAAAGATTGCGCAGCTCCAATCAAGTTGATTGTCAACGAGTTGCCTGCGCCGTTGTCGGTCAATGACAGGCCAGAGCCTGTGGACAAATAGCGAGCCTCTGTCAAGCCAGAAGTTTCACCAACCGTCAAGAACGGGTAATTCAAGGCGCCAGCACCCGCAATTGCTCCCGTGGTGGTCTGAACCGTCACCCCATTTTGAACAATAGGGACGGATTCAGCACCAGTCAGCGCAAGCGCCGTTGGCAATTGGGTGATCGTGACTTGTGATGACATTTCAGGGGCTTGGCTGTGTTTTGAGGATGTCAATATTGCCAGAATCTGACGGCGTATCTGTCGATTGTTGCGTGCTCAGAATCTCACCGCCATAAGGCTGAGTGACGATGTCATAAGGCTCAACCGCAACACTAACGTCTGGGCGTGGATATTGCAAGTTGATGCGCTCTGTCTTGCGCGCAGGCAGCCGGTATGGGTCTTTTTGATCCGCGCAACCTTGTTGACAAACTTTGAGGCCAGGAAAATTAGGATCTGGCATCGCCTCAATAATGGCGCGCTTCATCCTGCAACGGTCACAAATGAATATTGCAATCGATGCGTTGCCTTCAGTTTGGAGGAATCTTGGCATTACAACCACCTCGCTTCAATGATGTGAGCGTAGTTTTTACTGCGAATTCGATCCGGCTTATCAAACCATGTTTTTAATGTGCCATGCAAAATTCCAAGGCGCCTAGATGCTTCCATGAGTGAGTGATACTCCACGCCATTGACAATGCATGGCTTCATTGGATGGCATTTTCGCAAAGATTCAATGTGGGCCGCAGGCAACTTTTTCCCCATACGAACCGCGCTTTGATGCGCCCGCACTTCTGGCCTTTTCATGGCTTTAAGCAAAGCAATTTGTTGTTTTGAGCGCAACTCTGGATCATTCATCGGGTTGCGTTCAAACATCATTTTTGACTTAAATGCTTTGTGCTCGTCCGTGTGACGAAACCCCGTGGAGCCCAGACCGCCACTTGAAATGTTGACCAATGGAATGCGCAAAGACTTCATGACGTCAATTAGAAGAATTTCATGATCAAAGGCGTCTTGCTCTACATCCCATTGACCGAGAATTTCCACAGAAAATCCACCATGCTTTTTGACGGTTCTGTTCCACGCCACATTTCGCCCAGCAGCACTGTGAGCCCGGCGCGAAGAACCCTTGCCAACGTAAAACATAACCCCGTCCGGCTTGTAGTGTGCGTATGTGCAAAATTGCATACTAATTACCTAGTATATACTGAAATATTAGGTGCAAAATATAGGGGTGAGCGATCGCGGTTTTCGTTCTCCATCATGATGAAGTACTTGTCCGCTTGGCCTTCCAAGTATTGCGTGCGAGCCAAGTCAACGCCAGGCAGGATCAGGCTCATCTGGTGAGCCAGCATGCACTGAATGGCCTGGTATGCGTACTGGGGGATCTCCAGCTCACCCGACAAGTCGCCCACATCCATGATCTGGCGCGAGTACCAAATGGTCATCTGCACAAACGGATCTGATGGCGCCGGCCACAATGTGATCTTGGCCTGGGGAATCGTGCGGTTGAGCCAGTATTGATATGGCTGGTTGGCCGTAAAGTTTTTGTTGGGCAGGTTGGTGTAATCGTCGCGGTTCAAGCGAGCCATGGTAACTTCGGTCGAATTGTTTCCGACATAGAACTCGGCCACATTCAGAGTGCCGCCGCCAGTCTCACGCATGCGGTAGTACTGAGCCGTCACACCTGGGTCGATGTCGTACCAAAGCCATTGACCGCTGATCCAAGTGGTGACGCCAGTGTCTTGCAACGTATTCCATGTCACGCCGTCCTGAGACCATTCCAACAAGATGTGGAATGATCCAGAGGTGGCAGGCAGGATACCAATTGAGCCGGCATAGATCGGGTTGTTCAGGCCGTAATTGACGCCGATGTAGCCGTTTGGAGCCGTCTGTGCGTCTGATGTCAGGACGTTGTTGTCAAACGCCAAGCCTGTCACACCGCCAGAGGAGAAGTAAGCGCCGCCAGAAGCAGGCGTGGGACGGTTCAAACGGCGATACAAGGCGTTCAAAACGTCATTGCCACCCACCGGCAACAAATACTCATATTGGTCGGCATTGAGGCCATAGACCTTCTTGTCGATGGCCCAATAGTTGATGCCCTGGTTGATCAGGTTGGACAGAATGAAAAACAGCGATTGTTTTGCAGACTGCACTTGCTCCACTGTCAATTCTTCAGCCAGCTTGCCCGACATCCGGGCGCCCTGGTCAATGAATTTTTGAGTGGTGACAACTGTCGTTCCACTTGTTCCGCTGTAATTGCTCATTGTGTTTCCTTTAGACCACCACAAACCTGTTGTGTTTTGCGATATTTTCTTTGCCGCGCAATACACGCATGTTGTTAGGCACATGCAAACCAGAAACCAATTCTCCTTGAAGCGGTATCACATGGTCAACATGCCAAGGCTCTTTGTTTTCACGGGTCAGCATTGCAGCCACAGAGTACAAGCATTTAATTTTTAGTTTGTCAAAATCCGTAAGCCATGTAGGCGTGCGCTGCAATTTTAAGGCCCTACGTTTTGCGGTGGCAGCAGCATTAGCCGCTGGCCGACGTTTTTGTCTTTCAAGCATCTTTTTTTTGGATTTTTCGTGATCTGCATAGTAACTTTTAAGGGCCTTGGCGCGTCTTGCCTCTGCGTTGCGTTGGTACTCCACGGAGTAGTCCCGCTTCATATCCGAAGTTTTACGCTTGTGATCTCGGCAGCAAAATCTTGCGTGTGACCTTTTGTGGTCAATGCTTATGCCGCACAACTCGCAAGTCCTATTTTTGTTGCAGAGAGTACTCATTACCATCCTTTGTTATCTGCGCAATGCCAACGCTGTAACGAGGCGGCTTTTCGTGTCGGACGGTCTTTGTCGTCTTTCATGGGGCCTTCCATGCCGCTCATTCTTGCACAGAAACTGTCATGCCGAGGGCCTTTTGCCTGCGGGGCCTTTAGGTTGCTACCAGTTGCGCGATTTATCTTTTTGCGTCCTTTTTCGGTAAGGCCAGCGCCTTTTGATTCGGGCAATTTTTCACCTCGGCCAACTGCAAGCGAAACACCGCCCTCTTTCATTTTGGCAGTCTTGGCTGATTCTTTGAAGGCCTTGGCTGTTGGCGCGCCAGCTTGACCAGGCTTGCGCATGCGCTCTCCAGAGCCTTCGGCAATCCGTTCGCGCTTGGCTTGGATGTTCTCGTACAGGCCGCCCGTCTTCATGGGCTTGGCCTTGTCTGCTTTAACAAACTCTTTGCCGACCTTTTGCGGCACGCCGCCAAACCCACCTTTGGTGTGAGCGGCAGCGGCCATCAGCCGGTGTTGGGCCGGTGATTTGCTTGGCATGATCAGTCCGGGTTTTTGATCAAGATGCCCAACACGACAATACCAATACCAAGCCCAGCGCCACTGGATTTGCACTGCCATTGTGAGTCTGTTTTTTCCGTCAACACAAGCGGATACTGGCGTGTGATTGAGTAGTCGTTCAAAAATGGAATTTGAAGAACAAGTGTGTTCACGCCAGTAACCGATGTGCGTAATGCACGGAATGTTGCGTACACCCCGGATGTGACCGAAGTAGATGAGAACGCATCAAACTGAGTCAAGTACGCAGTGTATCCAGCAGGAACTGTGTAAATTGACATATTGGTTTTGCCGCTACCAATTGCAATTTGCGCATAGGTTGTGCCACCAGCGTTCTTAACGTAGACGGTGCCTACGGCATTGCCTGCGGTGGTCGTTACGCCGTTGATCCGCCAATACACATTGGTGGTCGTAACTGCGTCAGTGCCGGTCAAAGTTACCGACTCAGAAATGACGTTGTAGCTTGAGTTCAAGCCCGTGATCAAAATTGTAACGGCAGTATCAGAAGCAGAGCTGCTGGTAACCAGCATGGTCGAGGCCACTGTCGGGAACGCGTAAGCCGTATTGTTTTCCCACGCAGCAATAAAGCCAGAGCTTGGGGTGGCTGTGGAATAGCCAAACACGTTCAGAGGCTCATGCCCGTCTACTTGTCCGCGAGACACTTGCAGGTCAAATGGTTCGTAAGCGCCTTGGCGCGTTGCGGAAGAGTAAGTACCCATACATTTCTCCAATTAAAAGCAGGGGCCGAAGCCCCCGCTCAGGTTTAGCACTTGGCAGAACCGCCACGCTTTTTGTTTTCAGGTACTACCGTTGTCGACTTCACAGTCTTGGTAACACTGCCTTCTGGAGCTGTTTTCTCACGAAACCAATCACGAACTTTTCCGGCGCCTTCTTTGATCATGCTCAAAGGATTCAAGGCTTCTTCAAGTTCACGGCTGGCTTTGTCAGTGATGTCTTTGGCATCAACAGGGCCGGCTTTTGAAAACTTAGCAACTTGGCCACCTTTTTTAAAGGTACCAGATTGCAAGCTGTTCGCCACGGGACGGCTGACGAAGTGACGGGGCATCTTTTCAGCTTTCCCGTCGCTTACGACATCACCCCCCGTGGCATAGGCTTTTTTTGCCATGCCACCCTTCTTAAAGCCGCCAGCATTGGACTCACGCACGCCACCAGTGGTGCCGTTGACCTTGCCAGCAGGCGTGCCATTAGCTGGGCGATTTTCCCAATCGCCATCATGCTCAATTGCACGGCCAATGCCAGGAACTTTACCGCCTTTGGCGAAACCGCCAGCGTTCTTTTCCTTAATGCCGCCCGTGCCATGAGCCTTATCGGTTTTGTCGCCATCGACCATTTTGGTTTTGTCGAACTTGCCGACATTGCCTTTGATGGTGCCGCCCATGGCATAACCACCAGCGTTCTTCTCTTTGATGCCACCAGTGCCATGAGCTTTGTCGGTCTTGTCACCATCGTGCATCTTGGTCTTGGCAAACTTGCCTGCATTGCCTTCGATGGTGGTCTTAGTGGCAGCTTTGTCGATTGCACCGCCAGAAGCCTTGCCGTGAGCCTTAGAAGCAGACATTGCTTCGTGATGCTTCAACTCTTTTTCAAGAGCTGCGCACTTGTCAGCAGAACCACCTTTTTTCATGGCAGGCATTGCACGGCGAACCAATGCGGCGCGTGCCATGCGTTGTTGTGGAGTCATGCCAGTCAATGCTGCACGGCCCAATGCTGTTGGATTGGCAGGAACGATTGGCATTGCAGAGGCTGGAGCACCTTGCATAGGCATTGCACCACCCATTTGCTTGTGAGCGACTTTGCCGCCCTTAGCATACTGGTTGGGGTTCATGGCTTTGCGGCGTTCAGCCATGGATGGCTTTTTTGGAGCCACGCCATTTTCGGCGCCTTCAAAAATCTTACCGCTGTTGTTGGCCATAGACTTGAAGCCTTCTGACTGGCCAGCAGCCTTGGAAGCCACTTTGCCACCTTTTTTGAGTTTCAGAATAACTGAAGGCTCATCGGTGAACATCTTCACCATTGGTTTGAATTGACCCATATCGGCCTCCTTTAGGCTTGAGTAACACCAAGAGCACCAACGCGAGTTGCGTTAGGGCCGACCATGATGGCATTGCAACCAATTGTCAATACGATGCGGCTGGTGCCGTTTGTCGCAGACGAAGGCTTGTAAGTACCACGCACATCACCAGTAATGGCGGTTGCAGTAGCTGTATCAGCTTGAGCAAAGGTGCCAGTATCACGAGCCAAGGCGTTTGCCCAGCCCACACCAACCAAGTAGCCAGCATCAACCACGCGAACTGGAATACCAATCACGTCAGTGGTGCCAACAGTCACGGCGGTAGTTGTTGCGCCGGCCACAGAAATAGAGCTGATCTGGTAGAACGCTTTCTTGCCTGGGGTAGTAGCAGCAGCCACAGAAGTGATGCTTTCGGTCATTGGCTGGCCGTAATAGTCATAACCCGACACCACGAAGGCGCGAGGTGTACCACCGGTCACCAATGTCACGCTGACTGCGCGAGCGCAATCAAGTTGCAACACGGTTACGCCAGTGTTCAAAACCACAGACTTCACGGATGTACCGGCAGTCAAGGTCAAGTTGCCAGCAGCGGCTGGAGTTTGTGTGGCAGCAATGTTGTTTGCAACCAGAGTCTGGGGAATCACGTCCCACATGAAGGTGCGACCCATAGGGCCGATACCCAGTTCCATAGGAGCTGGATCACCCAATAAAGCGTTGCCTGAAGCGAAAATGTTGATGGCACCTGTGGCGCTTGAAGAGGCGCTCAAAGTGTAAGTACCAACACCGCCAGAACCAGTCACAAAGGCAGTCACATACGAGCCAGCAGTAATGCCGGTGCCTGCAATGTACTGACCCAAAACGATAGGATCGCCAGACAGCAAGGCAGTAATTGTCAAAGTCGTAGTGGTTACAGAACCAGCAAATACGGCTTCAATATTTGTGGGGCCAATACCCATATAGGTTTGTGCTGGACCCAAGAAAATGTCATCGGAAAATTGAGGCATTGATCTTCTCCTTGAAAAGCATGATCAGTTAAAAAAAAGGGGTGTAATTGAATTACACCCCCTGTTTGGCTTAGACGCCTGGGGTGCCGTAGGCGCAACGTGGATCGGTGAAGCCGAGGTCATAACGCTCTGTCGCTTTGTAGCGCATAGTGTCAGTCTCAAAGTCACCTTCCATAGTCTTCTCCAGGCGACGACGCATCAAGAGCTTGAAGCCCTCTGGAGCATCAGTCTGAACCCAGAAAGCTGTGGAGCTGGTCAAACGGCTGATAACGGCAGCGCCTTCGTCCAACAAGCCAATGGATTTCACTGGGTTGATGTCGTTGTTGGCATTGCCGGCACGCAGAACGCTCTTCAACAACACTTCAGCTTGGAAGATGTTGCCTGGAGCCACGATCAATTGACGTGGGACCAAACGGATCTTCTTGCCGTTGTTGTCGACAGCTTGACGCACTTGAATCAACATTTGCTCCAGAGAAGTCTGGCTCAAGTTGGCTGCAGTGGACAGTTGGTTGCTGAAAGTGCCGTTCACGATTGGGTGAGCGGTGTTAATCAGAGACACACCATCACCACCTGGGTAGGCGCTGTTGAAGGCTGTGTTCAACACGTTGGCTGCCAACAGTTCTTTGGTTTCCACCAAAGACTGAGCCAGATGGCGTGCATACACTTGACCGATACGGATGTGATCGCCGTCTTCAACCAAGACTTTAGTCAGGGCGAAGGCCAGGCCATACACTTTGTACAGGTAGCGTTTCAAGAACAACACACCACCTTGTTGGTACGTCACTGGAGTGCCGTCAGGCAACTGAGGTGCTGCACCGAAACCGTACAAGACGGGTTCTTCGTGGTAGTTACGTGGGATACCGTCTTCTTCACGGAACACACGGCTCCATTCGTCGGCACGTTGGTCATAGACTCCGTCGAAACATTCGTTGAGGATTGGCTCAACGATCGAGCGGAAGTCCGTACTGCGCATTGGGGCGGCCATATTCTATGCTCCCTTTAAATTAAGCGATTGCGGTGAAAGCACCGAACAATTGCGAGTTAGCAACAACGACGCGCACGATTGTGTACGAGTCACCCCAGGCATTGTCCACGTATGGAGCCAGATCGACCACACGCAACTGACCTTGCACGCCATTACCGACGGCAGTAGCAGAGCCCAGAGTGGCTTGCGACAGACCGGTGGTGGTGGAACCAGCAGCGATGTTGGTGAAGTTGAACTCGTTACCAATAGTGGTTTGAGCCATTGAGCCATCAGCTTGGATTTCATAAACGATGTTGGCATCGTTGTAGAAGTAAGCAACGCAAGTGCCGGTGGTGTACGCGGTGTTTGCAGGCCAGTAGTTGGAGACGCGAGCGCGACCAGTAGTGTCAGTCCACTGAACACCAGCAAAAGCACCGGCGATGGCGCCAGTTGCTGCTGCGATGCCGATGGTGCCGAGCGTGATACTGTTTGCGGTCGTGCCGTACTGAACGGGCTGACCCTTCAAGATGCTTGAAGTGTAGCCAGAGACGATACCGTTAGCCAACGCTTGAGCGCGATCCAGACCAGAAGGGTGGAACGCGGGGCGCAGACCAAACGGAGCAGAGGTAGAACTCATAGAAACTCCTTGTTATCCCGAAAATACGGGGTTGCGGTTTGGGTGCTGTTCAATAGAGCCAATACCTTCGCCTTCAACATTCACAAGCGACTTGCCATTGCTGTCTCGCTGACCCTGGAGGTTCGCCACTTGAACACGGATCTTCTCAGCTTCTTCACGAGGTTTCTCGTGATGCTGATAAGTCATGATCTCCTGGAAAATATCCATTGGCAGTTTGAACAACAACATCTCGTTGCATGAAACATACCCAACATGCTCACCCGACTTCACGCGGTAATCTTCATAGCCTGGTAACTCTTCAGATTTAACTGGAACGTACCCAAGGCGAATCCGTTTATCGATGCTGTCGTAGCTGTTGGTGGTTGAGAGCCAGCAAAGGTGCCACCCGTCCATATCGGGCAGTTTTGGCAATGCTGATTGCGTCCACTCCTCACTCCACATCCTGCGACGTTCCTGTGTAGAAATGAACTTTTCTTCGGGGGCTTGACGGCTTGCATCCTCACTTGCGCGATCATTGCGACCACCAGCACCCAGAGATTTTTTGAGACGAGATTCAGACATAATGTTTTCCCCTTGGATTAGTTGCGACGGCCGTTGTTACGGTCGAAAGAAATGAACTCAGCGATCATGCGTTTCTTACGCTCAGGATTATCCCAAGCACCAATTTCCTTCATCGCTTTGACTCGGTCAGGCGATAAAACAAATTGAGTGCGGTTGGAACCACCATAAGCGGCTGAAGCCTCTCGTCCTGCACTTCCCACAACATTCCTTGGTCGTCTGACATTACGGGTCTCGTCGTCATTGGAATCATTGTAACGGTGAGGTAATTCTTTTTGCAAACGGCTGTCCAATTCATCCCAATAATCGGGATCGGTTGGGTTCCAGCCTTGCGTAGACATCACCTCATCGATTTTCTTGGCAATCCGGCTGTCCTTGTCGGTAGCTTCCGGGTTGTACCAATTGTTTTTGCGCATCCACTGTGCGGCCAGGCGCTGGACTTCTGGGTCTGGCACATTGGCATTTTGCTGTGGCTGCTTCATCTCACGGTCAGCTTGATTGCGCAAAGCAGTCAGGTTTCGAGCTTCTTCCTGGGCAGATTGCCACAAGGTCTGGGCTTCCACCATGGCTTGGCCATCACCGTTCTGAGTGGCCTCAGACAGCTTCATTTTGGCGTATTCTAGGCGGACCTGAGCGTCTTCAATGCCTTTGTCGATGCGCACAATGTGCTCAGACTTGGTGTTGCGCTCCAATTGGCCCAAGCGACGCTTGAACTCTTCGTTCTCGCGCTGCAATTGAGTCAGTCGGACGTCTTTTTCCTGGTTGGTCTTGCGAACCAGGTCTTTTTTGGCGCGGCGACGATTCCGTTTGGCTGCGCGCAGCTCATCATCATCATCTGGGTGGTCGGTATCGTCATCATTGACGCTTCCACCGTCTGCCTTGGAGTTACTGCCGCCATCGGCGTCATCACTCATCATGGCGTCGGGCAAATCGACTGTCGCGGAGCCGTCTTGCGACTCCATGATGTCCAAATCCAACAATTTATCTTCTGTTTTTGCCATTTTTTACCCCTTAAACGTAGGCTTTGAAAGAAAGTGGGTTGCTGGTGACGGTAGCGATCACTTCATGATCGTTGATGGTCATAAACAACACCGGATCTTCGTTCTCGTCATCGGTTGGGCTTTTGATTTCCCAGCGATCACCGCCCCATTTAGGGACGCGAACGAAGTCGCCAACACTTGCCCATGAGCCCTCGGGCCATGAAGCCATGGTGTCGCGGTTTTTGTACGCCAATGGGCCAACAGACACGACCTTGCCGATCATGTTGTTCCACTTTTCATTCTCTTTGGTCTCTTCAACCAGAATGATGCGTCCAGTTTTCTTCTTGATCCGCCGAAGCTGGACGATGATTCGTCCGCCAAGCGGTTTCATTCCCGGATTTACATCTGGGAAAGCCCACGCCAAGTCTTCCAACTCGGGTGTGGTTTCGTCAGCCTCAAAGGTGACGATCTTCTTCATTTCACTCATCGCTCTCTCCTTAACACCATATTTCAGGTGCATCGTTATGCACTTTTCAGCGCGGTCTCACCCCGGAGNGGGGCTATCAATCTTGGTTTTTTTCTTCTTCAAGCATTTCTTCGATCATGTCCATGGCCTGCTGGAGACCATGGTGTGTGCCGACCATGCGTTGATACGTTTCCCAGTTTGGAGCTGTCCCTGCGGCGAGGGAGAGCTGCATTTCTGTTTGACGTATCTTGATCCTGTGGATCAGTTGTTCAATCATTTCTTCTTGGCGCCCGACAAACCACCGGCTGGCTTTTTATCGCCACCACCTTTTGGTTGCATAGCTTGGCCGGTGAGCTTCTCGCCCATGGCAAGACGAGCATGCTGGCGCACTGCACCTGTTTTTTGTTCGGTTTCAACTTTTGACATTTTCAATTCCTTGTGTAAGGTTAAGGAGTAATTGATCAGCGGCTTTCTTTGCACGCGCAATTCCAGCCCTGCTGTTTGCCTTTCGGCCCTCTTCGCTTTGTTTGGCTGCGCGAATTTTTGCAGCATGCTCAGGAGACTTTGGCTTTCTTAGTTTAGCCTTTTGCTCCTCTGACATTTTGGTGCCCTTTAACGGACTTGGCTTTCCTATTCTGCTCTCGGGCCAAGCTCCGCCAGTCATTCCTTTGTTCCAAGCGGGTACGCCTTGACGGCTTTCACCTCCATCGGACACGTTGTAGCCATTTGGGACTTTGCAACCCTTTTCAACGATCAATTTCCGTTCAATTTCCTTGGCATGCTCCAAGTCAAAAACATCCATCAGATGCGTGAACACAAATTTGTCAATGCCATATTTCTTGAAAGCATTATGCAAAGCTGGGCAGCGCCCCTCAGCCTTTCTGTGGGCGCTCCACCTTTTTGAAAGGTTGTTGGTGATGCCAACGTATTGCTTGCCGTTCACAATGTTTGTGATGACGTAGACGGAAACGCGTTTAGGCTTTTGCATTTTCAACTCCTTGAGGGGGTTGGGGCATTGTAGGTGCAGCAAGTGCTGCGGGTGGTTGAGCTTGAGCAATATTTTGAATTGTCTCGTGCGTCAATTTGGCGTTCTCGATGGCAATCTTTGTCTGATTGTCTTCGGTGTGCTTTTGCATTTCAGCTTGCAGTTTTGCCACATCAAATTTCTGATCGGCTTGGTCTGCTTGCGTCTTGCGTTGGGTCTCAGCCATGCTCGTGTCTTTGACGACTTGTGCATCAGGCGGCAATGGTTGACCTTGTTGCTTGCGCTGCTGGGCCGTCTGAATGATGGTTTGCAGGGCTTGCTGGAACTGGCCAAACACTTCTTGCGTGTCAAGCATGACGTGTGCACCAACGGTCGTGTAGACCTTGTCAATGGTGGCTGTGAGCCGCGGATCTTCGTAGTCGTCCACCGGGTGGCCCATGGATTTCTCCACATAGCCATTGGTGCGGTTCAGATACCAAAGCGTCATGTGCTGCTTGATGTGCTCGATCAAGTTGTTCAGGTAGTTTGGGTCCGCAAATGGCGACTGACCCAAGAATGGGTTCAACGCAAATTGGAAGTGATCCTGGATGTGAGCAATGTGGTCTTGCTGCAAGTAAGCGTAGGACACTTGACCAATGAGCATGGCAGCGTTCTCGTCGGCCGATGTGCGCTGCTCAGGAGCCGGTGTGTTCTTCAGCAATTCATTGATGTTGGGCACCTTCATTTGCTTGAGCACGCGGTTCAACACGCTTGGAATGTTGAACTGATTGGGGTGCTTGTCGGCCAGGGCCAGCACAGCCTGGTTCTGAGCCATGCGCTGGGTCTCAGAGAAGATGTGCGGGTCACTGACAGGCACCACGTCGGTGTTCTTGTTGAAATCTTCCCGGACAATTTCCAAGTCGGTGACAACATCACCCTTTTTCATTTCGTCAAAGTGCCAACGGTTCAAACGGCACAAGACTTTGAGCACTCGAGCCTGCGAGTCATGCAAGCGCGCGTGAATGGCAGAGAACACCGCGGCGCCCTGCTCAATCAATGCCTGAGTCGTTCCAACTGGTGTGTTGGAGGTGACGTCGGCAATTTTCTCTTCGCTGGTGGTGACCACGCCTTTGGCTGCCTGATCCAACCAGCCCAGCAACTGGAACAGCACCGGTGATGGTGGGTTGAACGGCATGGGCATGGCAATCTGGCGGATGTCCTGCACGCCAGGTGCACCTTCGATCTCCACGATCTGGGTGACGTCGACCTGTTGAGACTGACCACTGATCTTGGCGCCCTTCAACTTCAGCATGGTGGCTGAGTTGTTGATGTGCGCAGTGTCCAGCAAGGCACGCAGAGCGCCCGTCAGGGCCGCTGAAAGGCCTCCGATGAGCTGTGGCAGCCCAATTGCGTATGCGCCGCGCCACGGGATGAATTTGAACTCAACAACCCAGTCCAGCTTGGTCCGGGTTTCGTCCTTCTCTTCCCAATTGCGATACAGGCCAACAGCGGAATTACTCAGCTCATCAATCATCAAGATGTACGGAGCGTACTCACCCTTGGTATCGTCGTCATCGTTCAGCTCAAGATAGCAATAAATGTGGTAGACCTTGCGGATACCGTCTTTGTTGTCTTCAAATTGCTTGCCTTCAATCTTGTTGTTGGCTTGCTCGACTTTGTTTTGATCCAGGGTGCCGGTGTTAACGCTGGCGTTGATGTCACGGTACATGCCGGTGCGGATACGGCGCTCAAACTCAAACTCGGTGATCTCGTGCACTTCGGCCGCGCGCTGGGCCGTGTAGAAGTTCGTTGCAGCAAACGGAAGGATCACGCGGTCGATCGGCAAGAACTCCACTACGGGGCGCTTCTTCTGCTCATCAAACCACAACTTGAAGTATTGCGAGCCGCCCAGTGGAAGCTGGGTCAGCAACTGCTCTTGCTCGTCGCGGAACTCTTCAATTTGCTCAGTGATCTGCCAGTTCAGAAAGTCACGCTTGCGCTCGGACTTCTCCGACTTTATGTCGTCCATCTTGCCAATGATCTTGGTCTTGACGGGGCCGTCCGGTGGATACAACTCTTTGATTGCACGAGCCGCAAAGTCCACACAGCCTTCAGCCATGGCTGGGTGCACCACCTTGGAGGCGCCCATAAAGGTTGCACCGCCAGGCGCATCGTTGCCCATGCCGGTGCGCTTGATGCCTTCTTCATACTGCTTGTCACGCAATGACCGGGCTTCTTTGTCAGTTTCCAGCAAGTCAAGGTAGCGGGACGCCAAGGAACCAAGGGTTGAAGGCGAAACCGAATCACACAAGTTGTCGTAGAACTCTGGGTTGAATTCTGGACCGTCTTCAATCTGAATGATTGCCGAGCCATCGGGCTGCATTTCAGAGTCTGCGTCCGGCAGCTCAATGACGGCACTGCCGTCTTCCTGCTCTTCAATCGGGTAGTTTTCTTGTTCGGACATCATTTAGCCTTTTTCCTGGTCAGTGCGAGTCGCATGGTGTCTTGGGTAGGCTGAAGTTTAACCCCGCCGCCCTTTTTATACCCAAGCCTTTTTTTCATGGCCGTTTCGTATTCACCCATTTGATTGATGTATTGCTCATCAATTGGCTCTCGAATAATGCTCATTTTGGCTTGATTGAATGGCAAAACCTTTTTCCCCATGGCTGCAATAGCTTGTTCAGCTTGGTGCATTGACCTTGGGGCAATGATTTTTGCTGGTGTTATATACCGAGTGCGAGCAATTAGTTTGGATGGAATGTCATGTCCATAAGTTGGATGACGGGAAATGTTTTCCTTCAATCCGCGTGTTGGATCAAACTGCAAAATTGCTGATCCACCCGCCCCGGTTTCAATATTTCGCAATTCTGGGTGGCTCATGGCATAAATNATGTCATTCATTTTTTGCTTGCCGCCGGGATAATACTTTTCAGTTCCCAGAATATTGATCAACTTCTTTCGCATGCCAGAATTTAAAGAGCCATGGAACATAACGTCTTCTGGGTTCTCAAAACCAGGAAACTCTGGGTAGCGAACATCCGATTTGGAAGTGGTCGTGGCGACATTGCGCATCAAATGGTTGAGGGCTTCAATGTGCTCTTTGGGCAGTTGATGTGGGCGATGATGAGACATCACAGCATCCATCATGTGAACCGCATGATTCAAGGATTCGGGTGACATCTTGTGATAGTGGCCGTAGATCTGCCGTGTTGGGTCTTCTTCGTGCAATCTTTTGACGATGTTGAACATACCAGCACTGGCCCCAAGATCGCTTGCCCAGCCTTCTGGATGACCATAAGCACCATAGTCTTTGCCGCCGTACATCGGCACAGGGCTTTCTAGTTTCTCTTCGCCAATAGAATGCAAATATTCACCAGCTTTGGGATTTTCCAGGTTGGTTTTGTTGGCATTTGGTTCTTCAAAAGCCAATCCTCCTCGGCTTGGGTCTCCAGGAACTCCAATCGAATACGATCCTTTGCGCTTTGCCCAATCAATAATTGGCACGTCTTGCTTGGGTGCGCCTTGAGTAATTTCAATTGGCAAAGATTTTTCACGCTTGATTTGCTGAATGGTTTTTTTATTTGGATTGTCCGTCCCTTCCATTTGCCGCGACATACGTTCTGCATGAGCTTCAATCTCGGACTTCATCAATGCTGGCGATGGAGGAAAGTGCAATTCTTTTTGCTCTTTTGCACTTCCACCCTTTTTCATTCCAGGTGGAGGTGGGGCGCCTGGTGGGCCAGGAGGATTGCCTCCACCCATTGCCTGCATAGCCTGGCCTTGGGGCGTCATGGACAGCATGTTGCCGGACGGTGGCGTTGGGCCTGCTGGCACGTCTTGAGGCATTCCACCTTGAGGTGCACCGCCTGGCAGGCCGCCTTGGACGCCTTGCTGAGACTGTTGATCAGTGATCAGTTGCTGGCCTGGCTGCTGTTGGTTCACATCAACACCACCAATGGGCATGCCATTGGACATGGCCACACCACCCGGTGATGGGTATTGGTACTCATCATCCTCTGGCGGCATGTACATCTTTGGCGACATGTTGGGCGCCTCGTTCACGCCGATGTTTTGCATCTCAATCGGATTGGTCTTGTTTTGATTCAATGCCATTCGCATCTGGGCAAGGTTTGGTTGCATGTTGCTTCCTAAATTTGTTATGCCACCACCGGTGGCCATGTGAACACGGCCGCCACGGGCCATGCCTTCGGGTGGCATGCCGCCCATCTCACGAAGGAAGTCCATACTCGGGCCTTCAGGCGCCACCCCGGTTCTGCTGCCCCATTCCTTCTCAAGCAACTCGCGGTCTTTTTCGGAAAGGTATTTTGGAATTTCCATCCCAGCCTTTTGATACCGCTCTCTGCCCGGCAATTCATCCGAATGCAAAAGGCCAGTGTTTCTTAAGTCGCCAACGTCAGACCATTGACCGCTCTTCACAAAGTCTTGAACGTAAGGCTGGTACTGCGCATGCGGTGCGGCGTTCTGTTTGCCTTTGATCTGGACAATAGCTTCTTCAATAGGAGCGAATTGAGAAGCCCAAGAAGGAAACCCTATGGTGGAGTTGGATCCGGTTTCTTGTTTGTACTTTGAAGCCAGGGCTGCGTATTCCTGCTCAGGTATTTTGTCTAGCCATTGACCAGTTTTATGCGGAGCGGTTTCCACTGTCACATGAGGCTCACCCTTGGAATTGCGCAAGCTGTAGATGCGGGACTTGCCTTGCGCCACATCGGGACAATAGCCGCCAACGCAGTGGCCCATAGTGTCGCCTTCGTACTTTAGGGCTGACTCAAGGGATTTGTAACGCGGGTCTTCTACAAGTTCACCAGCTTCATTGCGCAGGTAACGCTTGTCAACAGTTTCTTTCATGCCCGCTGGCAATTCCTTGGATAGCGCCAACTCAATCCACTTGTATCCCTCTGGATACTCCTTATGGACGGGCATGCCCTCGGTGCTCTTGATCTGGGCCTCTGCCATCTTTTTGGCCATCTCCTGATCGAACTCGTGGGTGCGACGCACGGCATCAGCAACACTGATCTTGTTGAGCTGCTCAGGGCGGATCAGGCCGGCCTCAACGTCTTGCTTGAGGATGTCAATCACATGGTCAAAACCAAGGTTTGATGCGGTTCCCTGGTAGAGCTTAGTTTCAGGCGCTGCCTTTTCAATCCATGGATTCATTTGGCCGATGGTCAAATTCTCATTCATGTACGGCTCTTTAGATGAAGCAGCCTTGCCAATTAACCCTTGCAACTCAGTGTCGCCAACCATTTTGGCTTGCAGGTGCATTGGAGTGCTGATCAACATGTGCCGCTTTTCCGCATCATTCAAGGCTTCGTTCTTGTTGATGAGATTGCGGAACTTCAGTGTCACCATGTCCTGTCGATTGCGCATGGCAGCTTGTGCGGCCTCATACGCTTTGTTGGCAGCCGGTGCGCCTTGAATCTCTCCAGCGTTCTTTGACCAGATGTTCTCGTCAGACAGGTTCTCCCATATCTTGGCCAAGTCTGATTGGGCCATGCCCTCTGCTGGATAGCCAGCCTCTGCTCGGCGAATGCCTGTATCACGCAGAGTCTCTTCAGCGCCTTCCCGAAGATCCTTGGGTAAGTGGCTGATGCCTTCTTCGTGCAAAGCACGTATCGGGTCTTCCGGTGTGCCCATCTGCTTCTTAATGTAGTTCTGCAGGTTGTTCTCAACCCATTGGTTCAAGGCGTGGCGCTTGTTTGTTTGCGCCAGCATGGCCTTGTAGTAGGGGGCGTTGCGATCCATTTCGCCCATGGCTTCCACGTTTCGCAAAATGCCTTCTTGAGGCTGGTATGGACGCATCCTCTCAATGGAGCCCTCCACTGTCGGGCCTGCCTGCGGGGCCTTGTACCAGTTGCCACCCTTGGGCTTGATCACACCAGCCATCGCGCCAACGTGCCCGGGTTGAAACATGTTCATCATCTGATCGCCAGTTGGAGAAGGCAAGCTCTTGGCATATGCCACAGGGTCGGTGACCATGCGCTTCAGGTTGCCGGGCACGTTCTTGGCCACATCCCAGGCGCCTTGCAGGTTGCGCTTGGTGTTTCCGACGATGTCCAGTGGCTCGTTGTTGAGCAACTCCAGGCGCATGGCGTCCAGTGCCGCCTGACCACCTTTGGCCATCTTCACCACGCCACCTTTGGCCTTGGTGATGTCTGGGTTGGTTGGGTCGTAGGCGCCACGGTTGCCGATGGCTGACTTGACTTGCGTTGGGTGAAATGCAATAAAGTGATTCAGCTTTTTGCCAGTTGAAACAAATTTCTTTTGCTCGTTGTCATAGTAATCACCGGCTCTTTGGGCAATCACGCCGTCGTATCCTGCGGCTTTTGCTCTTTCCACTGCGGCAGCATCGCCATCATTTTTGCCAAACTCTTTCCAAAAACTGTCGACGTTTTTGGTGTATGGGTTTTTTAAATTGATGTGCAATGGCATCACATTTACGCCCTGCTTTTGCTGACCTTCACCATATTCCCCAGCTTCTCTGGGGCTGTCCGTTGTGTAAATCGCTGGACCAAACTCGCCCGATCTGGTCGTCTTGAAGGTATTAAAGTCCGAAGCAGTTCCATGGTAAACGCGATGCTTTACCTTGCTGTCTTTCAAAAACTTTTCAAGCCCAGCCTTCCCTTGCTTGGCTTCAAACTCTTTCATGCTGGGCATGTCTTTGGTGTACTGGCCAGACGTTGCAGCCTTGTACTGCTTCTCTTTGTCAGCACGAACCATGGCCTCTGCCTTGAGTTGCTGCAGCCGTTTTTTTGCGTCGTCTGGTGTCATGGGTGCCCTCGGTGAATGGGTCGATTATGCCTTTGCCGGGCAGTCGGGGCAACGCCGGTCAACCTGGCACACACCAAGCTGATCACATGCCCTCTTGCCTGCGGCCTTGTATCCACTCACGCAAGGACTGGACGGCCTGCTGCTCATTGATCCCGCTCTTGGGGTTTGCGATGATCTCAAAGCGGTTCTCACATACCGTCGTGCGTACCCCAGCAATGTGAGTGACCTTGCGGTAATTCGTGCCAACTTGTATCTCAATGTATTCGTCATTTTGCATCTTTGCTCCTGTTAGGGTTTCTACTTACTAATTTGATTAGTAAACACAATTGATTACTAATCAAATTAGTATTTGGTCAAGCTCCATATGGGTTCACTCGGCCGCGCATGTTGTAGATCTCTGCGTCGGTGATGTCTTCTTCTTCGATGTCGTCCCGCGGGGCTGCGTCAATGCTGATCCAGCCGCCGTCGCGCAGGTATCGCAGGCCCTGGCTGATGCAGTCGACGAACTCGTCGTGCACTGTGCCCTCGGGGAAGCTGCAGATCTGACTGACCATGCCCTCGGCCCAGTCCCTTACATATCCCTTGCGGTTGCCGCTCTCAGGCACCCAGACGCGGCCGGCCTTGATGATGTTGGCCACGATGGACAAGCGCTGCACCTTGTCGGCTCGGCCTGGGTTGTAGGCGTGGACCGGCAAGTGCGCGCGCTGCAAGTCCTGGATCAGGCTGATGCCGGCGCTCTTGTCCTCCACCAGGATCAGGTCGACCAGCTTCTTGTCTCGGCCTTCACCGTAGACCGTCTCGAACTCGTCGATCACCTTGGGGCGCAAATCAGGGTACTGAAGGTGCTCTTGCCAGCAGTCCAGCACCATGACACACATGCCTCCGTCCATTGGCTTGAACACGCCAAACGTGATGGACCCGGTTGGATCGTTGATCGTCTTATCCGATGTCGCGCAGTCGTAGGACTGAATGATGTACTCGAACTTCGGGAAGATCTTGCCGTTTGGCCACAAGCGGAACCAGTCGCGCTTGACGATGCCGCCCTCTTCGGGGTCGATGATCTCAGCGTGGATCTCCTGGCGGCCAAGGTTGGTGCCCTCATACTGAAGGATCTGCTTCTGAAACGATGGCGCCAGGTTCTTCACGTTCACATAGGTGGACGCCTTGGTCACCACCACGTCGTCACCCTCACGGCCGATCAGGTCCATGATCAGCGGCTTTGGCTTGGGCGTGGTGGACGCGATGATCTTTGTCTTGGTCCCCAGGCGCACGGCGAACATGATCATGTCCCAGGCATCCTGTAGGTAGTCCCAGGCGGCCAGTTCGTCCAGCCAGGCCCCGTGCCACTGTCCACCGCGGAATCGTTCCGGCTCGCTGGCAGAGATGCCCTTGATGAACGATCCATTGATCAGCTTGATCTCGTGCAGGCTCTTGTTGTAGTCAGCAATTAGTGCAGGCGGGATCACGGTCATCAGGCCTGAGTCACCCTCAAAGCATGTGCCGCGCACGTCTCCACTGGTGGGGGCGGAGACCAGCCATCGAGTATTGGGCTGCTCCCAGGCCCACATTCCCAGCGTCTCGGCTGCCGCGCGGGTCTTCCCGGCGCCGCGCCCGGCCAGCATCAGCCAGATGTTCCACCAGTCACCCGCGGGTTCAATCTGGTGGGTGTGGGCCGTCTTCATCCAGTTGAGCTGCCAAGTCACAGCCACCTGGTCGATGGGCTTGAGCTTGGCGAACTCCTCCTTCAGGTATTCTTCGTCCTCAAGGATGGCGTCAACAGCACTCATAGGGGCTTGATGTAGGCCAGTGGCTCGTTGGTGCGCTTAACTGCGTTCTCGGTGGCGTTCAGGTCTTCCAGAACCTCGCGGTGAACAAGTTCAAGATCGTGCGCCATTAAATAGCCTTCAATGACATTGAACCGGGTTGCCTCCCACATGAGGCGGGGCTGGATGTGCAGGCGCAGTCGGAATCGATAGCTGATGCCCTCATACCGGGCAAAGTCGTACCAAGCCCATACGGCCACAAAGCCTCCAGCGGATCGATACAAGTTTAGGCCCAGCTTCTTATGGGCGCCTTCTTTGGTGAAGTGGATCATAGTCAGACCTCCGACTGGCGCTGCAACTTGATGGCCTTGAGCAGCTCACCAAACACGTTGTGGTGAACATCAACCTCAAGTGGATTTTCTTTGTCGCCTGCCATTTCCATCCTAGCCAGCTTAGGAACGTGGTACTCAATCACGCTTTGGAACATGTCAAACGCTTTGGCTGGGTTCGGCGGGACAACGTACCCGTCACCTTCAGGGGTTTGAACTCCATCAGCCACACGGTCGAGCCACTCAGTGAGCCTGTGAGCGTTCTTGTTGACAAACAAGCCTATGGCCTCACGAGCCTCCGCTGTCGCCTTGTTGGGGCTTCCTGCAGGCCTTCCTGCCCCCTTATTAGCTGTTGCCATGCTCGCCTCCAATAAATTCTAATTGTTTATTGTCTATGTGAGCGTCTACTAACTTTGTCTTGTCGGTCATTGTTTCAGTCCTTTGGCGCGCATATCTCAGCGCATTGAACTTGAAGTTTAACCCCTACCATCGTTCATGTACAAGATCGTCATGTCCATCGCCTGGGCGGTGGCAAAGATCAAGTTGATGTCGGCCCTGCCTTTCCATGTTCCCCACATGATGATGGTCATCCCCCTGAGTCCAAGCAAGCGATCACTGTCAAAAACATATGACCAATCCGAGTTAGGGGTTTTCATGAGCCATGCCAGTGTTTCTGCCTGTCTGTGATCTCCGGCGCAGATCATGAATCGTTTCATGGATTCACCTTTTTGGGCGTGGAGGCAATGATGTTCTCCGCGATTGATGTCAAAGCGTCTGCCAAGTCCAAAAACTCGGTGTGTGGCACAGATCTCATCTCTGGGCCATGGGGACCGTTTGTGATCTTGATGATGCCTATCCCATACAGCAATGCGCTGGTATAGACGTCTTCTAAGGGGTTCTCGAACAGTTCAAGCATGATGGTCTCTTTGAGTGGTATCGCTCATTCCGTCTTTTGAGGCGTTGTTGAGCATTTCCATTGTTTTGATCACCTCTTGGAGTTCTGCCAATGTGTACCAGCCCTCCATGTAGGTTCTACCGGTGTCGTATGTCACGACCTCGTATTCATTCAAAGCTCATCCCCTGTATTTTGTTTGCGGCGAACTTCTTGTACTCTTTGAGGAGACGAACCTCTTCCTTGAGGGTTGCAATCTGGTTGGCTTGGTGCTTCATGATGCTGGAAGATCGTTCAATCCATTCTTTGACCTCTTGAGGCATTGCAAACATCTCGTCTTTCTTTGCGCTGACAATGGTGCGCTGGCTTACCTGAACACGCTTTGGGGCCGTTTTCTTGACTGCTGCAGGCTTGGGTGCCACTTTCTTGGCTGGAGTCTTTGCGAGGTCTTTTTTAGCTATTGCCATGTTTTGCTTTCGAGTAAGCCGGTAAGGGCGCGTTGTTGATGATGAACTTGTTTGAGATGCTAATTGACATCGGATTCGTTGGAACTTTGTATCTGCCGGTGAACCTCATGTCTGTAGCAAAAATGCTTGGTGTCGTGCGTTGAGCCCACAAAAATGGGGATAACGGTTCTCCGCATTCGTCTCGTTTGATTTTTTTCATGTATTCAGCTCCTTAATCATTTTTGTAACGTCATCCACAGTGAGTCCAAGCGCCTCTAAATCTGATGGTCGGACAATAAGATACTTTGGTATCAAGCTGATCCTGTCGCCAGTGTCATCCAAGTTTTTGCGGATTTTCATGAGCATGGCTTCTAAACTGGCTTCTGTGAGGTCAGTCATTCTTTGTTCTTGCTTAAGCG
>JGI24890J29729_1000229_pt1 | contig 42015 bp, 39 predicted proteins | sample FreactcultureFD7_FD_29729 | JGI IMG/M metagenome (IMG submission 29729)
ATNNNTGATGCCATTCTTCCATTGATGGATATAACAGGCTTGTATCTTGCAAACGAATTTGATGAAAAAGTAGATCCCAAGACTGTTGCGGAATATAAATCCCACTACAAAGGCGCTCCAATTGAATATATCCCTCATTCAGAATTCAAGCTAAAAGTTGGCCAAGCTTTGGCCATCATTCACACAGGCGATGCAGTTCCGTATAGCAGCGTCATTCTTAAGTCCGGTTGATAGGAAACTCATGGTTAAAGTCGGAATTATTGGCGTAGGGGTTATGGGCGCGGGACATGCCCGCTTCATTAGGGCACACGTACCTGGCGCTGAAGTTGTAGGCCTTTTCGACATTGACTCAGCAAAGGTGTCTTCACTTGCTAATGAACTAGACACTGTAAAGGTGCAGACAAATAACGTTGCAGAATTGATGAACCACCCCGAGGTAGAAGCAATTATCATCGCCTCACCAGATCCACTTCACGTCGAACATCTTCGAGCTGCTATCACCAGTAAGAAACCGACGCTTTGTGAAAAACCGATTGCCACAAATATTGAAGAAGCGCGAGAGATCGCCCAAGAAATTCGGGACTACGAAAAATCAATAGGAAAGCGAATGATCAACTTTGGTTTCATGCGCCGTTTTGACCCTGCATATCGAGAAGTCAAGCGACTTATAGAAACGGGCGATTTCGGAAAGCCAACATTTTTTAGAACAATCACAAGAAATGTATCCTCTACTGGCGCGACTACACCAGGGCTCTATACAAATATCGCGATTCACGACTTTGATATTTTTCGCTGGCTCTTCAATGACGAGTGGGTCTCGGTACGAAGTCATTACCCTCGCAATTCGACAATGTCACAACCCGGCGTTGCAGATCCACTAGTAATCACCGCATTCATGAAATCCGGAATCATGATGGTCGGGGATATCGTCGCATTCAACAACTATGGTTACGACGCACGCGCGGAAATAGTTTGTGAGAAAGGGTCGATAGAAATCGGTATTAATGGAGATGTTATCACTCGAGCCAATCGCTTGATGGGCGCTCATACTGGCGGAGGCATGGCAGAGAATTGGATGCCCCGATTTGAGACCTCGTATATTGAAGAATTGCGCGCCTGGATATCTGCAATTGAGTCCGGAAGTACAAATTCGGATCTTGCAACTGTGGATGATGCTCTCGCCGCCAATGAAGTCTGTGCCTTAGGCGTAGCGTCGATTTAATTATCTAAAATTCCGTAGAAAAATCGATCTACTCCAAGTTGTGCTGCACCCAGAACTGCGCAGTCAGTTCCAAGCTGAGCTGGAACAATATCTAACTTTTTGGTCGCGAGCGCCCCAGCTCGCTGATAAACAACCTCTTTAATAGTTGCAAGAACAAGATCGGTTGCATTTACTAATCGTCCCTCAATCACAACCTTGCTTGGATTGAGAAGGTTAACTGCATCTGCAATTGCATGTCCGACATAACTGCTTGCTTCTGTAAGTAATCGGATAATTTTCGCATCACCCTTTCGACACAAGTCAACAATGTCGGTCGTGTCTTTTACTTTATAACCCATTGCGTTAATCTTTTCGACAAGAGCCCAGCCTCCAGAAAAAGATTCGACACAATCAGTATGGCCACATCGGCAAAGAGAGCCTTTAAGTGCATCGAGTTGGACATGTCCAATATCTCCGGCAGCACCATCTGCACCGCGGTGGAGTCGCTTGTTGAGGATAATTCCACTACCAATGCCTGTGCCTAGCTTCACGACCATCATGTCGCGCACTTCTGGGTAAACCAATTTCCACTCCGCAAAGGCAATTAAATTGGCGTCATTTTCTAAATAGATTGGCGTCGCTAATTCTTTTTCAAAAATGTCAATGAAATCGATACCATTCCACCCCTGCATGATTGGTGGGCTAACAACTTTTCTCTTTGTGTGATCAACGGGGCCAGGAACTCCGACAACGACTCCAAGACGTTTAGATTTTGGAACGGTGTTATAAATTTCTTTAATTTGGTTTATTGCATCAGGAAGTAATTTCTTTGGACCGTCGCTAATATCGATTCGGGTTGTTGTGTTCTGGATGACTTCTCCGTGGAGATTGGCAAGGGCGATGCTTAATGTCGTTGCGGCGAAATCGACAATCCCGATAAACCCACCATTTGGATTGAGCGACAAAACCGTTGCCTTTCTTCCCCCGCTTGGTGCAATTGCGTCCGTTTCCAGCAAGACTTTTTCCTCGAGCAGTTTTTGTATACGTTGGCTTACAGTCACACGGGAAAGACCTGTGGTCTCTTGAATTTCAAGACGTGTCAGACGAGGTTGATCGCGAAAGCACCGAATCAAGCTCGCTTCACTCCTCAGAGTTGTTTTCAACACCCATCCTTTCTTCCCTAATTCGTTATACAACCGTTATATCTAACTTCTTGTTTAAGGGAAAGTATATATGTAATGTTTATTTACAAGCAATCATATGTAAAGAAATATACAAAAGTTTCTTGCAGACGATTGTTCCAATCAAAAGGAGATAATTAGTGAAGAAAAACAACCGATTTCTCACTGTAGGCATTTCAGTAGTTGCAGCAAGTGCACTCGTGCTCACTGGGACTTCTTCATCAAATGCTGCAGTAAAGAAACTAACAACAATCCGCATTGCAGCAGTAGTTAAGGGTCTAGATAATCCTTACTTCATCAGTGTAAAAGCTGGCATTGTCGATACAGCTAAGGCACTTGGAGTAACAGCAAATGTACAAGCTGCTCCAGGACTTAACGATGACATTGGACAGGCTAACAAGCTCGATGCACTCGCTGGTCAAAACTATGACTGCTACATCGTGATTCCAATCTCGTCAAACAATTTGTCACAAGGCCTCGGTAAAGTCACAAAGCAGGGTAAGCCAATAATCAACATTGACTCCCCTGTTGACCCTGCTTCATTGAAGGCTGCTGGCGGAAAGATCACATCATTCGCTGGAACAGATAACACCGCAGCCGGTAAGGCTGGCGGACAGTCAATGGTTAAGTTGATTGGTTCAGGCAAGAAGATTGCTCTCATCGCAGGTCTTGCTGGTAACGTCACATCAAATGCTCGTATTGATGGATTCAAGGCAGGCGCAACCGGTTCAACATTCGTAGGACCTGTTAACGCTGACTGGGATACAACAAAGGCTCTTGATGCAGCTAACCAGATGCTCGTAGCAAACTCAGATATCGCAGGTTTCTTCGCAGCCAATGATCAAATGGCGCAAGGTATTGCAAAGGCTGTCGCAGCTTCAGGAAAGAAGATTCCTGTATATGGCGTTGACGGCATCATGGATAACTTGAACCTCATCAAGGCTGGTTCAGTGACAGCATCTGTTTCACAGTACCCATACGTAATGGGCAAGATGGGCGTAGAAGCTTGCGTAGTTCTTGCACAAGGCGGAAAGGTTCCTGCTTGGACAGTTACACCTCACAAGGTTATCGATGCAAGCAATATCGATGCTGCTCTCAAGACAAAGAACAACTTGCCTCCTGGAGGCTATACAGATCCATATGCTGCGTTGATTAAGAAGTAATCGACCGGTATAAAGGAACTATGAAACTATCTACTAAGTCATCAACTTCCTCCGCGCAAGCGGAGGAAGTTGATACTTCCATGTACGGCAAACTTCGAGTTGCAATGAAAGATCCATTCTTTTGGTCCAACTGGATCGTTGTCGTTGCCTTTATTCTTGTCGTAGTTGTCTTTGGCGCAATTAAGCCACATAGCTTCCTAACGATGTACAACTTAAATAACGTTCTTGTTGCATCAAGCATTCCTGTCATTATTGCTGTAGGTCAAACTTTTGCCGTTGCTACCGCTGGCATCGACCTTTCCGTAAGTTCAACCATGACGCTTGGCGCAGTGATTTTTGGGCTTACATTTACAAATGGCTGGCCACTGTGGGGCTCAGCTGTCGCTGGAACTATTGCGGGCTTTCTCTGTGGAGTCTTGAATGGCTTCATCATCGCTAAGCGCAAAATAAGCGACTTCATCGTGACTCTTGGAATGCTCTCTGTCGCCGCCGGTTTCGCTCTTGTATTTAGTGATGGCCGCCCTCGCCAGATTGTTAGCACTCAACTTTCAACTCTTGCCATTGGTGGATTCGGACAACTTCCTTACTTGATGATCATCGCGCTTTGTATTGCAATTGCCGCGCATTTCTTTTTATTCAATACACGTTTTGGTACGCATATTCTTGCCACCGGTGGCGATCCAGATGCCGCCCGCTCCATGGGTGTAAATATTGATTTAGTAAAGATTGTCGTTTACGCGATTTCAGGGACGCTAGCTGGGTTTGCTGCAATGCTGACTATTTCACGAATAGGAGCGGCAGAACCTGCAGCCAATACTTCGATTTTGTTGAACAGCGTTGCAGCAGTTGTGCTTGGTGGAGTGAGTCTCTTTGGTGGCCGAGGAACTATTTTTGGGCCTTTTGTCGCCACACTTCTACTTCAAGCATTAACGAATGGACTCACCGTGATTGGTGTTGCTGCCTACTACCAGTATGTTTCTATTGGTCTTGTCGTAATCCTTTCCGCAGCATTAGTGAGGACTAAGTAATGACTACTCAAGCTAGCAATGCAATCGAAGTTGTGGACATTAGAAAGTCTTTCGGAAGCGTCGAAGCACTTCGAGGTGTCTCAATGTTTGCAAAACCGGGCGAGGTAACTGCAATTGTTGGAGATAACGGTGCAGGAAAATCAACGCTTATCAAGTGTATTTCTGGCGTTTACACAGCCGACGAAGGCGAAATTAAAATTAATGGAGAAAAAGTTCACTTCACAACGCCAGAGGAATCACGTTCCTTTGGTATTGAAACTGTTTATCAGACACTTGGGCTCATTGAAGATTTAACAATTTGGCAAAACCTCTTCCTGAATCGGGAGAAAACAAAACGTTTTGGTCCCTTTAGCATTCTTAATAAGAACGCAATGCGAAGTGAAGCGGCGCAGATGCTAAAAAATCTTGACGTCTACATTCCATCTATCAAGAGTCGTGTTCGTGGTCTTTCAGGAGGCCAACGACAAGCTGTTGCAATTTGTCGCGCGGCAGGTTGGGGCTCACGTGTTGTGATTATGGATGAACCTACGGCTGCCCTTGGAGTAAGGGAAACGGCGAAGGTTGAAGATTTAATTCAAAGAATGAAAGACCAGGGACTTGCGATTCTCTTGATTAGCCACAACTTCGATCAGGTTTTGCGCTTAGCAGACCACATTTGGGTTATGCGGCAAGGAAATGTCATGGCAGGAATGCGTGCAAAAGATACAACTGGCGACGAGCTCGTTGCCTTAATCACTGGCGCAAGCGCCGGAAGGAAGTAAAAATCAATGACTAATATCCCAAATCTTCTTGGAGTTCACGCACTCGTTTGGGTTGGTGGTTGGACAAACGATCAAGCAATAGAGGCAATTAAGAATAGCGCGGAAGCCGGATATGACCTGATCGAAATTCCTGCGCTGGATCCAAAATCAATCGACGTTGATCACACAAGCAAAACCTTGAAGAAATTTGGGTTGAAAGGTGCTTGCTCCCTAGGACTCTCTTTTGACGCAGATATCAATAATGAAGACTCTGAAATAACCAAGCGCGGCGAAGCTCGCCTCATGGATGCGCTCACTGTTGTCGAGAAGCTTGGAGGAGATTATCTTGGTGGCGTTATTTTTAGCGCGCTTGGGAAATATGCAAAGCCAACAACTCCAAAGGCAATTGAGAATGCGACAAATGCACTTCGTCGCCTGGCGCAAGAAGCTTCAAAGCGTGGCATCACGGTCGGCCTAGAACCTGTAAATCGCTACGAATCAAACCTTATTAACACTGGTCAGCAGGCTTTGGATATGATTAAAAATATTGGTGAGAAGAATGTTGTTGTGCACCTTGACGTGTATCACATGAACATTGAGGAACAAGATCTTGTCTCTCCTGTCCTAGCAGCCGGGTCACAGCTCGGATATGTGCATATCGGTGCGTCACATCGCGGTCCCCTTGGTACAGGCAATATTGACTTTGATTCTTTCTTCGGCGCTCTCGCAAAGATCGGTTATAAGGGAACAATTACTTTTGAGTCATTCTCATCCGCTGTTGTAAGCCCGGATCTTTCGAGCACACTTGGAATTTGGCGCAACCTTTGGACTGACAATAAATCCATGGCAAAGTCTGCACGAGAGTATATGGAAGCGAAGATTATCGCTGCTCACGCTTAAAAAATTATGGCTTCACCAACTTTAAGTTTTCAACAGGCTTTAGAAAGAACCAGGGAACTTCTCGGCAATTCTAATGAACGGATCATCATTGGAATTGTTGGAAAGCCAGGAGCTGGAAAATCGACTCTTTCAACTTTTTTAATTGATAATTTGCCTATATCTGATGTTTCATTAATTTCCATGGACGGGTATCACCTCAGCAATCGACAGCTCGCAAATCTAGGTAGGAGCAACCGCAAAGGCGCACCAGATACTTTTGATTCTTTCGGCTTTGCTGCTCTTCTCAAACGAGTTAAAGGTTCAACGGATGATGTTTACTTTCCCATTTTTCATCGCGAAATTGAAGAATCAATTGCTGCTGAAGGTCTGGTTTCGGCGAGAACTCGATTAGTAATAACCGAGGGAAATTATCTTCTCCATTCTGAAGGCGGTTGGGAGAGCGTCGCATCGATGCTCACAGAAAGTTGGTATGTGGATGTTAACGATGAATTACGACTGGAGAGACTTGTAGATCGCCACCACTTCTTTGGGAAAGAGCGTCAGGCCGCTTACGACTGGGCTCACGGTACAGACGAAAATAATGCTCAGCTCGTTGAGGCTGCCCGCGACCAAGCCGATTTTATTGTCTTGAACTCAGATAGATAGTGGTCGATTTAGGCTTTAAACTTCATCTGCAACTCGTAGACTTCGTATAGCCCGGTCGAGTGCGCCTCACTGCTAACGAGGTAAGGAGTAATATCCTTCAGGAGTTCAAATCTCCTCCTCTCCACCAGATTTAATTTAATCCATGTACTTCTTTATCTGAATATTTACAGGTCCTGTACAACCGAATTGCCCTTTTTTTAAAATTCGACTACCTTATTTATCACTTAGTAGAAAATAATTTTCACATATAAATTTAGAAACGGACGACAGTGACTGCGACAAGCCCAGGATATAGAATAACGATTCGAGTTGAAGCGACTCTAGACTCTTCTCCGACCTTATTCATTCCGGATGCCATAGAGATTAGTGGTGGAACTTTGATCTCCCTAGACGTTGTCGAGTCTAATCATGATTGTATGATGATAGATGTTACATGTGATGCCCTTAGCGTTGAGCACGGTCAAGAAATTTCTACAGCAATTTCTGCAAAGTCAAAGAATTTTAAAGTCAAGAAAGTAACGGATAGGACTTTTCTTCTTCATTTAGGTGGGAAACTTGAAATTGTGTCTAAAGTTCCCATCGAAAATCGTGACGATTTATCAATGGCTTATACTCCTGGTGTTGCAAGAATTTGCTTAGCAATTGCGGCTGATAAGAACGAGGCTCGACGACTAACTATTAAGAAAAACACAGTAGCGGTAATTTCAGACGGTTCAGCAATTTTAGGACTAGGGAATTTGGGCCCAGAGGCAGCGATGCCTGTTATGGAAGGCAAAGCTGTACTTTTTAAACGATATGGAAATGTAGATGCATGGCCAATTTGTCTAGATACACAAGATACAGAGGAAATTATTCGTGCAGTTCAATTAATTGCCCCTGGTTTTGGCGGTATTAATTTAGAAGATATTTCTGCACCTCGTTGTTTTGAGATCGAAGCAAGACTTCGTGAAACTTTAGACATCCCAGTTTTTCATGATGACCAGCATGGTACAGCGATAGTTGTCCTAGCTGCGCTACTAAATGCTTTACGGATAGTAGGAAAAGATATTGCCCAAACCCGAGTTGTAGTAACAGGAGCGGGTGCTGCAGGAAGTGCAATTCTTAAACTACTTTTTCTATCAGGTTTAAAAACCGCTAGTGTTTTTGATTCTAAAGGTATTATTCATAGTGGATCTGTTGCCAATAACGACACAAAAAAATGGCTTATTACTAATACCAATTTGCAGAATAAATCGCACTCACTTACAGAAGAAATGAAAGGCGCAGATATTTTCATCGGAGTGAGCGCTCCTAATGTGATTACAGAAGCACAAGTAGCTTCGATGGGACCAGATTCAATCGTGTTTGCGCTTTCTAATCCTGATCCTGAGGTCGATCCGATTATTGCGCAAAAGCACGCTCGGATTGTTGCGACTGGTCGCAGCGACTACCCCAATCAAATCAATAATGTTTTGGCATTTCCTGGATTATTTCGTGGATTACTGGATGCCCATGTTTCTAAAATCACAGACGAGATGTTGGTCGCTGCCGCAATTGCAATTTCTGGATGCGTTGATGAGACTCAACTTAATGAGAATTTCATAGTGCCAAGTGTGTTTGATCCTGCTGTTTCGCTGGCTGTTTCAGATGCGGTTTATAAGATTGCGATTGAGAGCATTAAGTCAGGCAAGGCTTAAATAGAGGCAAAAATTCTGAAAACTTTTTGAATATCTGAGTCCCTATATCTTAGATATACCTATTCCTAATGCTTCTACAGCACCAGTGACGGACATCTCACTCTATTTTTAGTAGGATGCTTCCCAAAAGTGTCCAGAAGGTTAAACTCTATAAACCCAACTTTTAAGATTGAGTAGACTTTGGAGAGTAAAATGGTACCCGAATCTTATATAAATCATAAAGATTTGCGAGAATGGGTTAATGAAGTAGCTGCCCTAACTCAACCCACAAACATCTATTTGTGTGATGGCTCAGACTTTGAGTGGGAAAATATTACTGAGAAATTGGTTGCTTCTGGAACTTTTGTTCGTTTAGCGAAAAAGCCAAACTCTTTTTGGTGCGTATCTGATCCATCTGATGTTGCGAGAGTAGAAGATCGAACTTTTATTTGTTCACGTGAAGAAAGTGATGCGGGCCCAACTAATAACTGGATGGCGCCGGTAGAAATGAAGGAGATTCTTACCGATTTATATAGAGGTTCTATGCAGGGAAGGACGATGTATGTCATTCCCTTTTGTATGGGTCCGATAAACTCAGATAACTCAATGTTTGGAGTGCAAATTACCGATAGCGCTTACGTTGTTGCTTCGATGCGCATTATGACTCGCATGGGTAAAAGCGCCCTTGACGCTATGGGAAGTGATAAGAGATTTGTCAAAGCACTTCATTCAGTTGGAGTTCCACTACTAAGTGGGGCGAAGGATGTAGCTTGGCCCTGTAATCAAACAAAATATATTGTTCAATTTCCTGAAGATCACACTATTTGGTCCTTTGGATCTGGCTATGGAGGAAACGCTTTACTTGGCAAAAAATGTTACTCATTACGTATTGCTTCGGTGATTGGACGCGATGAGGGTTGGCTAGCCGAACATATGCTTATTTTGAAAGTCACAACACCTCAAGGGAAATCACATTTCATCGCTGCTGCATTTCCTTCTGCTTGCGGTAAAACAAATCTTGCAATGCTTGACCCAACCATCCCTGGTTGGAAAGTAGAAACTTTGGGTGACGATATTGCCTGGATACGTTTTGGCACTGATGGTCGTCTTTATGCGACAAATCCGGAGTTTGGTTTCTTTGGCGTAGCTCCAGGAACTGGCTGGGATACAAACGCAAACGCGATGCGAACGATTGAAAAGGGAAATTCTATTTTCACGAATGTTGCCTTAACTGATGAAGGTGATGTTTGGTGGGAAGGGATGACGGATGAGCCACCTGCACATTTAACCGATTGGAAAAAATCTGATTGGACCCCAGATAATGGTCAGCTTTCATCCCATCCAAATTCTCGATTCTGTACTCCTGCGTCACAGTGTCCAATTATTGCGTCAGAATGGGAAAACCCAGAAGGCGTTCCTCTTTCTGCGATTATTTTTGGGGGTCGCCGTAAGACCACAATTCCTTTAGTTGTGCAATCTCGAGATTGGGTTCATGGCATCTTTATGGGTGCGACTTTATCTTCGGAGACAACAGCAGCAGCCGTTGGTGAAGTTGGAGTCGTGCGACGCGATCCATTTGCAATGCTGCCGTTTATTGGGTATCACGTTGGTGATTACATTAACCACTGGCTTAAAATTGGTAAAACTGCTGACGAGAGTCAGCTTCCAAAGATTTTTTACGTAAATTGGTTCCGCAGAAGTAAAAATGGGAAATTCCTTTGGCCGGGATATGGTGAGAATTCACGTATCATTAAGTGGATTATTGAACAAGTCGAAGGTGCACAGCAATCAATTCCTACTCCGATTGGCAACGTTCCATCCGCTAAATATATTGATACAACGGGACTTGACGTCACTGATTCGGATTTACATGACGCTCTATTAGTGGATGCTGATGAATGGCGTACAGAAATTCCTTTGATCGCGGACTGGTTTAGAAAAATAGGAATGAAATTGCCTAGCGCAATGACAGAACAACTTAAAATATTGGAAGCAAACCTAAAGGCATAGCGCCTCGGAAAGGTTTTCGAGATTAAATAGAGTGATTAAAAGCAAATGATTTCTGTAATTTCGAAGTGCTGTATGGTTGACCAATGAATCAGATTCTTGCGATTGCTGATGATTTATCTGGCGCAATGGAGTCCACTTCTGTCATAAAAGACCAAAATTCAAAGATTTGGCTCTCGAATTCCGTGAAGCCCGACTTAAGTAGATTATCTTTTGAAGATTCGACAGTAATGCTGGATTTAGATTCGCGGTACGCCGAACCGTACATAACTGAGTTAAGTTATATAAAAATCTTAAATCACTTTATGCAAATAAGTAGTGGTAAGAATTGCAGAATTTATCTTAAGATCGATTCTTTGTTGAGAGGGAATGTTTTTTCAGTAGTATCTTCTGCTCACAAATCGGGTTTAGTGTTTTTTGCACCCTCGTTACCTCAATTAAATAGAATTGTTAAAAATGGTAGGCCAATAGTTGAAGGAATTCACTTACACGAGTCGAATGATTGGCATAATGAATTTAATGCACCGCCAGAGTCAATTATAGAATTATTATCTCCTATTCCTTGCGAAATAGTTTCTTTATCCGAGATACGCGGAGCAGAAGAAGTTCTTAGGAAAAAGATCTCTTTAATTTTTCAAAGGAAAGCAGTTGCAGTTTTTGATGCAGAAACCGATGAAGATTTGACTATTATTGCTAACCAATCTTCTAATTGGGTGAATTCAATAGTGATTGGCTCATCGGGCATTGCATTGGCTTTAGGAAAGCTGTTAATCAAGATGGATTCCTATTCTTTAAATTCTGAAGAGAAATTTCTGCAAAAGGATATTATTGGCATTATCGGATCAGCTTCACAAAAATCGAGAGAGCAATTAAAATTTGTTGAAAATTCTGGAATCACAACTGGCTATGTTTCCTCAAAAAAATCGAGTCTTTCCAAAAATAAAATTGAAAAATTACTAGGAACAAAAAGAATTACTGTAATAGGTGTTAGGAAGGAAGAACCTGCCATGCCTCAAAATCGACAGATTATCGAAGTTTTAGCGCATAGTATTTTCAGTTACTTGGCATCAGCATCATTGATTCTTTCAGGCGGCGAAACAGCTCGAGTAGTTTTGAATCAACTTTCAGTGGCTTGGGTCAAGCCAATAAGGTCAATCTCTTATGGTGTAGTGTTAGCTAAAACTGACCAAGGACAATTAATAGCGGTAAAACCCGGAATGTTTGGAACATTAGATGCTCTAGTGGAGATGATTAAAAGGGTTAAAGAGCTTACTAGTAGGGAGGTTTTAGGAAATTGACGGCATCAAAATTGGAGATTATGAGAAAAATTAATTCGATAAATCTTCCAATTATCGCTATCACTATGGGGGATGCTGCAGGGATTGGGCCTGAAGTAATTGTCAGCGCACTTGAAGTCGTGGCTGCCGAAGCTCAATTTAAACCAATTGTTATAGGTGACTTAAGACGCCTCAAGCAAGCTCAAAAGATTCTTAAAACCAAAAAAAAACTAGTGTCAGTTCATTCCGTTGATAGTGCTTTGTTTGAAGAAGATCAGATTAATGTTTTAGATTTAAATTTACTTCCGCAGAACTTAGCTTGGGGAGAAATTTCACCAATTGCTGGACATGCTGCATATGAGTATATCGCCAAAGCTTCTGAGCTGGCTCTGGAAAAAAAGGTGCATGCAATTTGTACTGCACCACTTAATAAAGCAGCCCTGCATGCTGCCGGGCACATCTTCCCTGGGCATAGTGAATTACTTGCTCACTTGACAAATACTCCAGAAATTTCAATGATGCTAGTTAGTGAAAAATTGAAGGTGATTCATGTCACAACCCATATGGGTCTCATTGATTCAGTAAACAAAATTGAACCCAGTTTAGTGGAGAGAACTATACGCAGAGGCAATGAAGCGCTCATTCGAGCAGGTTATAAAAATCCAAAGATTGGAGTATGTGGCATCAATCCTCACGCTGGGGAAGGCGGACTTTTTGGTTATGGGGAAGAAGCGCAAAAAATTGAACCTGCGATACAAAAAGCACGAGATTCAGGGATTGATGTTGTGGGCCCACTCCCTGCAGATACTTTATTTTTCCTAGCAGTCCGTGGAGATTTCGATTTAGTAGTTGCTATGTATCATGACCAAGGTCACTCTCCTATTAAAGTAATGGGAATTGAAGCGGGGGTTAATATAACTGTAGGTCTTCCGGTCGTGCGAACCTCTGTAGACCATGGCACAGCGTTTGATATAGCCGGGAAGGGTATAGCTGATTCACGGAGTATGTCAGAAGCGATCCGTCAGGCAGTTGTGATGGCGAGTAGATAGATATTTAATACTTGACAAAGTTACTCTAAAATTTAAGCGAGTGCGCGTACCTCTTGACAATACTCAAATGGAGTCTCTAGCATTAGATAATAATTTATTTTGAGGAAGTGAATCCATGGAAATAGGGCTTGGTCTTTGGGGTATGCAGAGCACAAGATCTGCACCACTGCCACACGTAAAACTTTACAAGTACTTGGCTGACGATGCCAAGCTTGCTGAAGATTTAGGTTTTCATTCGCTTTGGCTTACTGAGCATAGATTTTGGTATGACGGATATTTACCATCACTACTTACCGCCGCGGCATATATTGCAGGGGTAACTACAAAATTAAGAATTGGAACTGGGTGTTTACTACTGCCCCAACATGACCCACTCCGAATTGCTCAAGGGATCGCAACACTTGATCAGATTTCTCATGGGCGCTTTGATTTTGGTGTCGCACTTGGGTACAGAGATCAAGAATTTGATGGCCTTGGAATTCGGCGTAGTGATCGAGCCAAGAGGATGGAAGCTGCCCTAGATGTGCTTAAGGCATCTGGAGCAGGAGAGCCAGTTTTGCCACAAGGACTAGTCATTAAGCCACTGCCAATCCAAAATCCAATTCCAATATGGGTCGCGGCCGTAAGCGATTTAGCTGTGCAACGAGCTGCTCGGCGTGGTTTAAATATTCTTCTTTCTGATGCTCATGATGACCGAAGGGCTGAGTATCTTGTAAAGTTATATTACAAAACGGCCTCAGAGGCGGGAGTTGATACTCAAAATAATAAAATTGGAATCTTGCGTTATGTGTGGGTGGATGAATCTGCAGCAGCAGCCGAGGAAGAAGTAATACCCCGTCTTAGAAAGTTTTTACTAGAGCAACTTGGGGGTTGGCGTTATCTTTCGGATGAAAATGGCGATCCAATAGGATTTGAAAAGCCAGAGGCTCTCAAAAAAGCTGCGGAAGGTGTCATTCGGAATAATGCAGCGATTGGGACTCCGGAGACAGTGATTAGAAGATTGAAGAATCTAGAATCCACAGGAGTGAACTTTGTTGTCGCTCGGAGCCACCTAGTTTCACAAAGTCAAGAAAGATTACATGGTGCAATGGAGCTACTTGCTAAAGAAGTAGCGCCTGCACTTTTAGGGAAATAAGGAGTATAAAATGAGATTTGGAATTGGGCCATTTGCTGCAGAAGAGTACAAGGATATTTCATCCACTGAGGCTTATGAAATTATGACATCAGCTGTTCAAGCCGCAGAGGATATGGGATTTCATTCAGCTTGGGTTACCGAGCGTTATTTCTCTGAAGACGGGTATTGCCCATCAGCATTCATATCGGCAGCCTATTTAGCTGCTAGAACAAGCGCTATTCGAATTTGTGTCATGCCTATAGTCGGCCTCACCCACCCTTTGTATATCGCGGAGGATACAGCTGTCCTTGATAATTTGTCAGCTGGTCGAGTTACGTTTGTACCAATAAATGCAGCAGCCCATGAGATGGAAGCTTACGGAGTCGCAGAAAAAGAATACGAAGAGAGGTATCTGGAATCAATTGATGTATTTTTCAAGTCATGGGCCTCAACTCCATTTAGTTTCAAAGGCAAGCACTGGACAATTCCAGCACAGCTTGAGGGCCATGTTGAAAATAAGTCTGGAACTGTAAATGTGACTCCTAACCCGGCCCAACCGCAAATCCCAGTGTGGATTGGTGGTTTTTCAGAATTTGCAAGAAAAGTTGCGGGTGATTTGGGACTTCCAATGGTTCTTGGAGCGATTTCTAAAAATCAAGATGCCGGAAAATTTTTCTCTGAACATGAGGTGAAAGTACAGACCCGAGTTGCTAATAACCCTAGAATTCTAATCAGGGATGTGTATGTTTCAAATAGCGCCAATCCAATGGCAGAATGTCAAGAAATGCTAGAACGGCAATTTGTTCGCTACAAAAACTGGAAACTTTGGGATGGTGAAATTGATAATTTTGCAGAATTAGCAAAAGGCCGATTTATCATTGGAACACCTGAAGAAGTAATTGATCAAATTAGATATTTAGAAGATAACTTCGGAATTGATCAGCTAGTTTGTAGGATGCATTTCCCTGGTATGCCGCTTCACCAGCTGCTTAAATCAATGCAATTGTTCAGCAGTGATGTAATCCCAGAATTTGCCATGCCAAACTTACCTTCCCAAATCCGTTTGGGTATATAACCCATTATGAAATATTTGTAGGATGACCCCCAAACTCCCATTAAAAGGAGTAAAAGTTTTAGAACTAGGGGCTTTAGTTGCTGCGCCCTACTGTTCTATGCTCCTGGCGGACTTAGGGGCTGAAGTCGTAAAGATCGAGCCGCCAGGCGGAGACATGTCACGAGAATTTGGTCCCTTTTTAAGGGGTGAAAGTTCGTTTTTCATGTCAGTCAATAGAGGCAAAAAAAGTGTCTGCCTTGATTTAAAAAATCCGCTTACTTTAGAATGGGTTTTGCGCCTTGTTGCGGATAGTGACGTGGTCTTGCATAATTTTAGAACTGGAGTCGCCGAAAAACTCGGTTTAGGGTACGAGGAAATAAATAAGGTGAATCCAAGGGCGATCTACTGTGCTATTTCAGGATTTGGTCCCACTGGATCCATGGGCGATCGACCGGGCATCGATTTAATTTTCCAAGCAGAATCGGGAATGATTTCAATAACAGGAACACCAGAAGGTCCCCCAGTCAAGGTGGGTTCGAACGCAGCAGATGTTTACGCTGCAACAATGTCAGCTTTTGCAATTATGACAGGGTTGTACCAGAGAAATATAACAGGCGTAGGAAGTCGTGTGGATGTGGCCCTTCGAGATGCTTTTGTTGCTCTTCAAGCGTGCTGGTTTGGTAGTTTTTTCGCCGATGGCCAAATCCCACAGAAACTAGGCGCCGCATCGCCATTCACGGCCCCAACTGATATTTTCAAAACCCTTGATTCAGAAATTGTTCTAGCGGTTGTTAATGAAAAGCATTGGAAATTGTTCTGTAATGTTTTAGAAATTCCAGAGTTAATGGATGATAAACTTTTTGCAAATAATATTTCTCGTCTTGCAAATATTTCTGCACTAAAAATTATTTTAGAGAAAAAACTTATTTTAAAAACTACCAGCGTATGGTTAAAACTTTTTGAGTTAGCCAAAATTCCTGCCGGTAGAGTATTGAATTACGACGACATCAGTCTTGATGATCAAATTTTGAATAATGAAATGGTAGTGCGTATGGACCACTCTACTGTTGGTGAAATTAAGGTGCTAGGAGTGCCGATTTGGCTAAATAATGAAAAACCTTCTTTATTAATTCCCCCACCAGCGCTAGGCCAACACACGAGAGAAGTTTTGAATTCAATTGGTTGCCCTAGCGATATAATTGAAAGTCTAATTGTATGAACCGAAAAAGGTATCCCATTCACTTGCGTGAATTAGCCGAGAAAGGGTAAAAATGCCTAACATGAACAGTCGTGAATTAGTTGATACTAAATACGAGGTTGATAATGGTTTAGCTTGGATAACAATCAATAGGCCAGATCGATTAAATTCTTTCACGTCAAATACGATCGACGAATTGATCCATTGTTTCAAATTAGCCTGGGGTAATCCAGAAGTTGGAGTCATTGCATTGACTGGTACGGGCGATCGTGCATTTTGTGTAGGCGGAGATCAAAAACAAAGATTAGAGACTGGTGATTATGGAGAAAGTGAGTATGGAATCTTTCAAGATGAATACCTCCAGAGACTGATACGCGATATTCCTAAGCCAGTCATTGCTGCCGTAAATGGCTTTGCAATAGGTGGAGGACAGGTTCTCCACGTAGTTTGTGACCTGAGCATCGCTGCCGACCATGCAAAATTTGGACAAGCAGGCCCCCGCGTGGGTTCTTTTGATGCTGGTTTCGGGACTGCGTATTTAGCTAGATTAATTGGAGTCAGGAGGGCACGTGAAATTTGGTATTTGTGTCGCCAATACGATGCTCAAACAATGATGGATTGGGGTTTAGTAAACGCTGTAGTGCCAAAAGAAAAGCTCAAAGATGAAGTAAGAAAATGGGCAGATGAGATGCTTAGTTTGAGTCCAACTGCCTTAAAAATTATCAAGCATTCGATAAATGCTGATACGGAGTCCATTGCAGGAATATCATCAATGGCTTTTGATAGCCTAAACATTTTCACAAAAACCGCAGAATCCGCAGAGGGAGTCGAAGCGTTTAATTCTAAATCGAAGCCTGATTTTTCAAAGTACCGCTAGAAATGAATAAAAAGAGAGCCGTGGTTTTGGGTGGTGGAACCATGGGGCTTGGGATTGCATACGTGTTGCTGCAGAGTGATTATTCCGTAGAGCTTGTTGAACCTGATGAGCTACGTAGAAATTCTTTGCACGCGAGTTTGTTAAAAATCAATAAATCTGATTTGGGATCTGAAGTCATAAAAATAGAGCTTCTTAATCCTGAAAAATTCTCAACTTTTTCAAATCTCGCAAGTATTAAAAAATTTCCAGACATTTTTATTGAAGCCGTTTCAGAGTCTTTGCTGTTGAAGCGGGAGGTCTTAGCTCTCGCTGAAGAAGTCCACCCAAAACTTCTTGCGACAAATACGAGCAGTATTTCAATTGATGCTCTTTCGGCTAATTTAATTCGACCTAGTGATTTTATTGGTTTGCATTTTTTTAATCCTGTATGGGTAAATGAACTTGTTGAAATTGTTTATGGAAAATTGACATCTACGCAAACTTTGGATTCAGCAATAGCTTTTGTTGAGAGCATTCGCAAAATAAATATTGTTGTAGCTGACTCACCAGGTTTTGCAACAAGTAGACTCGGAGTCTCCTTAGGACTAGAAGCAATCAGAATGCTTGAAGATGGTATTGCAGATGTGTTTTCAATTGATAAGGCTATGAAGATTGGTTATAAACACCCAATTGGTCCTTTAAAGTTAACTGATTTGGTTGGCCTAGATGTTCGACTAGCCATTTCAGAGAATTTATTTTTGGAGTTTGGAGAGCGGTTCAAACCGCCTGAATTATTAAAGCACATGGTTTCTGAGGGGAAATTAGGGAAGAAATCTGGCCAAGGGTTTTATGAATGGGACCCAACTAGGTGACACTTTAACCAGAGGTAGTAATTTAGATTTTATGTGAGTTAAATCACAAACCTAGCCATTCTTATTTACCTCTTAGCAAAATATTGTTCGGAGAATATTAACGGAAAGGGAACCATGGGAAAACTTGAAGTTGGTGTGGGGATTTGGAGTTTGCAGTCAACTAAAACTGGCCCAAGACATTTCTCTTATTTGTATAACGAGCTTATCGAGGATGCGCAATTTATAGATCAATATCAAAGCATTTCGACGATTTGGCAAACTGAGCACCATTTTTGGTATGACGGATATTGCCCATCACTTTTAACTGTTGCCGGAGGTATTGCAGCTGCGACAAAACACGTTCGGATTGGGCAATCATGCCTACTGTTTAGTGAGCACAATGCCTTGAGAGTTGCACATCAAGCCGCAGTTGTGGATCAGTTATCTGGTGGAAGACTAGACTTGGGATTAGCTCTTGGATATCGCGATAATGAATTTGATGGATTCAACATTGATCGTAGAACAAGAGTCCCACGCTTCGATGAAGGTATTGAAGTACTTAGGCGGTCATGGGCCGATGGCCCGGTAAATTTTGATGGGGATGTCTTCAAGGTACCTGATGTAAATGTTACTCCAAAGCCAATTCAAAAAGAAATTCCAATTTGGGTTGCAGCTGTTGGAGAAAATCCTATCAAGCGCGCTGCAAAATTAGGAGCGTCAATTATTTTGTCAGACGCACTGACTTTGGATCAATTATCAAGTCATGTGGAACTTTATTATAAAACTGCGGATGAATTTAAAGTTGATGTATCAAAAGTTAAAATTGGTGTACTTAGGAGAGGATGGGTTGCGGAAACTAATGAAGAGGCACATAGCGAGGCGCTTCCATCCTTGCGGTTTTTGCTAAGGGAGCAACTTGGAGGTTGGCGCTACCTTGTAGATGAAAAAGGCGAACCTGTTGGCTTTGACAGGCCAAAAGAATTAGATGCGGCTGCTGCAAAACTTATCCGAACTCACGAAAGAACTATTGGTAAGCCTGAGAGAGTCCTTAGAGGTCTGAAAGAAATTGCGAGCACTGGAGTAAATCATGTTATTTTTGGAACGCGGTTTGACTCTCTACCTAGAAAAAAGTATTTACGTTCACTGGAATTACTCGCAACCGAAGTTATCCCATACCTATAAATTTTAATTTAATTGAGAGGAAAAATAAATGCGATTCGGATTAGGACCATTATCAATTGAAAAAGTTTCAAACAAAACGCACGTCGATGTCTACGAAGATGCGTTAGAACAGTCAGTCGCTGCCGAGTGGTGGGGATTTGATTCTGTATGGGTTGATGAAAAAAATTTTTCTAGTAGTTCATTTAATTCATCTGCATCAGTGATTGCTGCCGCCATCGCACAGAGAACTGAATTTGTTAGAATTGGAATGATGCCGCTTATGGGGCTAGTAAACGCTATTTACCTCGCCGAGGAAGCTGCATGCGTTGATAATATTTCAAATGGCCGACTAATATTTGCCGGACAAGTGCCGTCGGATTCAATTGCAAGAGGCTGGGCAGGGAGTAATTCCCCTGAAAGAATTCAAGACGACATTCAAGTATTGAGGAAAGCTTGGGGAGGTAATCCATTTTCTCATCATTCAGAGTTTCATAACATACCTGGTGAGATGGCCGTTCATACGATTGCTGCAGGACTCCACAAAATATCGGTTCAGCCCAAACCAGCTCAGTTAACAATGCCCTTATGGCTTACGGGTAATGCAACAGCATCTGATGTGGCACATTCTGAGGGGCTACCTTATTTTGGTCCAGCGATACTTACTAGGACTGAACTCAAAGCTTTTTACCAAGAGCATACACAATCTAGCAACCCTGCCAAGAAATTCACTGCTTGCAGTGATTGCAACTGTACATCAGTTTCCTCTTGTCAGAGAATTGTCCCACTTGCGAGGGAAGTATTTATTGCACCAACAACAGAAAAGGCGCATGAGCTAGCAGAATCAGCGATTACCGAACTTTATAAATCCTTCGTAAGCAATGGTGATTTAAAAGATTTTAAAGATTTTAAAGAGTTAGCAAAAAACCGTTTCATTATTGGAGATCCTGACACTTGCATCGAAGAAATTTATAAATACCAAGAAGAACTTGGAATTAATTACATGGTGGCTAGACTCTCGTATCATAATATGCACCCTGGAGAAACAATCAAAGCGATTCAATTATTTGGTAAAGCTGTTATACCTGAATTTCGAATGTTTGGTCTGCCAGATGAAATTAGAAAGGTCCTGTAGCAGAGATGAGTACTTTTGATAAAATTGAACTTGCTCCTTGGAAAGAAGTTGATCAATTACATAATGACTTATTCCTTAAGCAGTTAGATTATTTAAAAACCAATTCTGAATTTTACAAAAGTAAATTTGCAAATATCGAACGCCTTCCAAAGTCACTGAAAGAGATTGAGTTACTGCCATTCACAACAAAAGATGAAGTAAGGGAAAGTTTGCTCGCAAAACCTCCATTAGGATTGCATGTTGCTGCAAGCTTGAGTGACATAGTACAAATCCAGTCTTCCTCTGGAACTACAGGTATGCCGACTTTTGTTGCGGCTACTTCGGAAGATTTAAACACATGGAATTCAATGGGAGCACGAGTTTTTTATGCAAATGGTTTTCGGCCCAAAGATTGGGTTATGCATGGGTATGCAATGGGTCGAGGATTTGTCGGTGGGTTGGTAAATATCGAGCATTTACAGCACTTGGGATGTTGTGTGATTCCATTAGGGGCTGAGTCGGGAACAGAAAGACTTTTGAAAGCGATACAAGCGCTTAAGCCGGTAGCTATGTGTGCTACACCATCGATGGTTTCGTATCTAGGATCGCAATGTAAAGAAATACTTGGTATAGATGCAAATGAATTGTCTATACGAAAAATTTCAGTAGGTGGAGAACCTGGCGCTGGTGAGCCAGCAATTAGAGAAAGTATGGAGTCACTTTGGAATGCAGATGTTAGAGACATGATGGGTGGAGCAGACTTTGGTAGCACATATTGGGCGGAATGCGATGTTAAAGATGGGATGCATTTATGCTCTCAGCTCGCATTACATGTAGAGATTATTGATCCAGCTACTATGAAATCATTACCGATTGAGGAGGGCGCGACGGGAGAATTAGTTTATTCGACCTTAGTGAGGAAAGCTTCCCCGCTGATGCGATATCGTATGGGGGATATTATTACAGTATCAAGCACTGGTTGCGCTTGCGGCAGGACAGGTTTTAAAATAAAGGCACATGGTCGAGCAGATGACATGTTGATTGTTCGCGGAGTAAATGTTTTCCCAGCAGCGATTAAGGAAATCGTCATGGAAATGATCCCGCTGACAACTGGATTTATGAAAATAGATGCCGACTTTACGGGACATAGTACTTATGAACCATTAAAGCTTCGAGTGGAGGAGTCTAAAAATAGGACCACCGGGCATTTAGATCTAGGCAAGATGCTTGAGGATCGAATTCGAGACAAATTAACAGTTAAATGCCAAATTTCGATTGTAAAAGAAGGAGAAATCGAACGCCCTGGTGCGCAAAAGGAAAAGTTAATAGAAAGAATTCGAATTTAATTATAACATTTTTATAACAATTATTAACTATCTACTAAATCTATTCAAAATCAATTAGTGTAGGGACCTTGGTTGGCCAACTATATGGAAAGGCTTAATAATCGTGCCTGATAAGACTTTAATCATAAAAAACATTTCGAAGAATTTTGGCACGACGAAAGCTTTAACTGATTTTTCGTTTGAATTTAAGGCTGGTCAAATTTATGGAATAGTCGGGGAGAATGGTGCCGGGAAATCAACCTTAGTTAAATGCCTTGCGGGGGTAGTTAAGCCAACTGAGGGATCAGTTTCTGTATTTGGCAAGGATTTAATATTTGGATCTCCAAGCGATTCAGCTTCAAAGGGAATAAGAGTGGCGTTTCAAGAGCTTTCTCTCTTACCTAATTTAACTGTAGCGCAAAATTTGATGATTGCTAAGCTACCAAATACGATAGGTATTGTTAATCATTTAAAGAATAATAAACTTTCAAAAGAAGTATTTACTGCACTTGAAGTGGCAGAACTTGACCCGAAAGCATATGTTAGTGATTTGTCGTTAAGCGCGAAGCAGCGTTTAGAAATAACAAGGGCAATTTATTTAGAACCAAAAGTTCTGATTTTAGATGAGCCAACAGCTGCACTTTCTGATACTGGGTGGCTATTTAGGAAAGTCAGACAACTGCGAGATCAGGGAGTTTGCGTTATTTACATTTCCCATAAGTTAAAAGAAATTGAAGATATTTGTGATAGCGGATTAATCATGAGGAATGGCCAGGTTGTTGGAGATTTTAACAAAACAAATTTTGATTCGAATTCAGTAATTTCTTCAATGATTGGAAGGTCAATCGATTTAGCTTACCCAGCTAGAACTAACCCGCTTCCAGAGGAAGCTAATGTTTATTTAGAGCTTTCCAATATAAACTTAGGTAAAAAATTAATAGATGTTAATTTAAAAGTTCGAGAGGGAGAAATTGTTGGAATTGCTGCATTAGAAGGACAAGGGCAACGAGAGTTGTTTTATGGAATTGTTGGCGAAGGAAAATTTGACGCAGGAACTATAAAGATATCTAATAAAGAAATTAATATTTCCAATCCGCATACTGCAATGACTGCTGGTTCCGGACTTGCCCTAGTCCCAGAAGAACGAAAAACGGAGGGTATTTTTCCAGATCTAAAAACCAGTACAAATATCTCAGTTGGCAAAATTAAATGGCTTTCTCGCTTTGGTTATTTATCAAATGCGCAAGAGGATACTGTTGTGAGGGAAATTACTGAATCGGTCTTGCTTTCCAAAGACTATTTGAATTTTGATATAGGGCAGCTGTCTGGTGGAAATCAGCAGAAAGCGGTCATTGCACGTGCAATACTAAACGGATCAAGAGGACTTATCTTGTTTGATCCTACACGTGGAATAGATCCAGCTGCTAAGCATGATGTTTATTCAACTATTAGGAAGTTATCAGAACAGGGATACGCTATTTTACTTCATTCGACTGAACTTCCTGAACTAATTGGCATGTCCGACCGGATCCATGTTTTATATAGAGGATCTATAAGCGAAGGTTTCACTGGTAAGAATAAGTCTGAAAACCAAATAATGTCTTATGTCGTTGGACATTCTACTCCCCTCCAAAAAGGAGCAAATAAATAAAATGCTTGCATTTTTTAGATCATTAGTTGAAAACAGCTCTGCAAGGGCATTCTTTATACTTGTTGTTGTTTTGACGATATGGGCGTCATATCAAGATGGTGGAATAAATCAACACCTAATTCAGTCTTACCTTTTGCTAACTTTACCTTTATGCGCAGCTGCACTTGGCGTGGTTTTAGTTTTGATCACCGGGCAGTTTGATATTTCAGCTGCCGGAATTATCACAATTGTAGATGTGCTGATGGCGACTAAATTAACTAACTTAAATCCTTTCTTGAGCTTAATTCTTATGTTAATTTTTGGGGCCTTGGCAGGTTTAATTAATGCTCTCTTCGTGATATATGCAAAATTGCCTGCGATCGCAGTGACTTTGTCCACACTGACTATTTTTAGTGGATTTGGAATTGTTATGCTTCCACAGCCTGGTGGAGTAGTTTCAAATAATTTGGTTAGTGTTTTGAATAAAAGTTACTTGCTTCCAGTTCCACTTCTTATTATTGCTTTGCTAATCCTACTTTCTATTTTATTTAGAAATACAGTATTTGGAGTTCACGTATATGGCTTGGGCCAAGATCAAGATGCACTGAAGCTCTCAGGGATTTCAGTTAACCGTCTTCAGATCGTTGTTTTTATGTTAGCAGGCGCTTTTTATGGTCTCTCAGGCTATTTTTTAGCAGGCTTAACTGCCACGGGTGACCCTGCCGGAGGTGTTTCTTACACGCTATCAACATTTGCCGCAGTTGCAATTGGAGGAGCTGCATTTATTGGTGGTTCTGGTTCAGGAGTGGGCACAATTTTTGGATGCTTAGTGCTAGTAGCCGTACCTAAAGTTTTATTTGTTCTTGGAGTTAGCGGCTGGGCACAGATTGTTGTTCAGGGCTTAATAATTGTTGTTGCAGTTTTCGCTGGAGCGTTTCTAAGTAGAAAAGCAAAAATTAACTATCGGGCAAGAATGATGAGATTAGAAGCATCAGATTTTATATACGAAAATCAAACTAAAAACACAGAAGGTGGTGGTCTCCGTGAAGGCTAAATTTAGCAACTTAAAAGACAGCAATTCCAGAATGATTCTACCTATTATTTTTATTATTCTTAGCATCCTACTTCTATTGTCAGGAAGACTTATAACTGATGGCTTGCCATCATGGGCGGCGTTTGCTGGCATATTGAACCAAGCACTATTTATCAGCACAATCGCATTTGGTGAAGGACTCGTTATGCTTACAGGCGGATTAGATTTATCTTCCGCTGGAATTATTGGATTGAGTGCAACGATTGTGGCGCTGCGGACGACAGGCCATCCAAAAGCAATTATACCTTCAGTACTTATCGCGTTACTTTTTGCATTAATTGCTGGATTTGTGAATGGCTATTTGATTGCAATATGGAAAATCCCTGCTTTTATTGTGACTTTGGCAATGAATGGAATTTTAGGCGGGATAACAATTGGATTAAGCTATGGCAGACCAGCGCCACCATCACCGGATTTACTTAATACGTTATTTACCGGAGCTGGAAGACTTTATGGAATCGTATCCCCAGTTTACTTTTTCTTTCTTGTGCTTCTTATTGGGTTTCTGATACAAAATAAAAGTATTTTTGGCCGAAAGGTTTACCACCTAGGTAGTTCTTCGAATGCTTCTCGAATTTCCGGATTGAAAACCAACCGTGTTGAAATTTCTGTTTACATGATTTCGGCCGTAGGATCTTGTTTAGCTGGGTTAATGTTGCTTGGGTTTTCAGGTGCTTCTGAGTTAAATCTTGGAACTGAATGGGTTATGCCAGCAATTTCTACCGTGCTTATTGGTGGAACAATGATTGGATCTGGAAGGGGATTTTGGATAAGTACTTCTGCCGCAGGTGTTTTTTTGGTATCAATGTCTTTGATTATTCAAACCACAGGGGTTTCCATTGGATGGCAATCAGTCCTTTACGGATTTGCAATTTTAATCTCACTTGTTTTGACACAAAATAAAGGCGTGCTATCAAAAATAGTTCGGAAAAGGTAAAATCAAAATTTCCTTGTAAATGCAAGGGATGAAAAAATCAATACCATGAAGAAGGAAGGCACTAGATGAAGAAGAAGTTGATACCAATGACGGTATTAATTGCTGGCGTTTCTATTATTTTTGGAACCGTTGGTATTACTACCTCGACAGCAGCCACCCCTGCTTGGAATGGAGATATTGCTATCCCCGCAACAAGCAATCCATGTACTGCCACCCACCCACATGCACCAAGAGGTGGTGGTAGTAAATATGTTATTTACATGACTGCGCTTAATATCGGAAATAACTGGCAAAACGAGGCAGAAAATCTCGGTTTGGCTATCGCAAAAATGAAACCTTACAGTGACTGTATTGAAGTGCGTAAGGATTTAACTGATGCTTCAGGTACAGATAAGCAAATTTCTGAAATCCAGTCAATGGTTGCTGCAGGGGCTGACGGAATTATTTCCTATGCGCTTTCACCAACTGCTGTAAACACAGCTTATAAAGCAGCATGTACTGCTGGTGTGGCTGTAATTTCCTATGATGCTACAGTAACCGAGCCATGCGTCTACAACGTTTCGTATATTACAAACGTTCCTAAAGGAGCCTCCCATCCATTTATGGGTTATAACGCAATGTCAACTCTGTTGGGCCTTATTGGTAACACAGGAAATATTTTTGTTGCACATGGTGTAGCTGGTACTTCAACAGATAATGTGCACTACCTTTCTGCAAAAGCTGCAATCAAAACTCTTGCTCCGAAAGTAAAAATTCTAACGGAGTGGAATGGTCTTTGGTCGCCAGCACAACAGCTAAAAGAAACAACTAAAGCACTCACTGCTTTCCCTAAGGTAAATGGTATTTTTTGCGGATACGGAGAGAGTGGTTGTATTAAAGCTCTCAAGGCTATAGGCAAAAAAATTCCAGTAACTGGTGAAACTTCACAATATATGAGAGAGCAATTGGTAAAAGGCTGGCCAGGAGAAAGCCTTGGTTCACCTCCTGCTCAAGGTGGAATTGCTATGAAGGTCATGGCAGAAATTTTGCTAAATGGCCCTACAGGTGTTCCAATGGATATCGAAGTTCCTTTCAGAGGAGTTACTGCTAAAACTGCCAAAGTATGTGCAAATAACGTACTTGGACCAAACTGTAATATGTTTGTTCCAGGCTCTGTAGATGCAGAATTTTCTCCAGATATTTGGAATCCAATGTCTCCGGAAGCAACTTTACCTGCATCGCTAACTGGCACTCCAGCAGAAAATGCTGTAGCTAAGCCTTACTCTCCAGCGTATCTTGCTAATTTTGCGCAAGATCCATCACGTCGCTATGTCACAAGAAATGTTTGTGACACTGGTTGGAAACCTGGCAACCTACCTGAGAACGTTCAGGGTTGTGTAAAAGGATAAGTAAAAGTAGCGGAATTCAATCTCTGGTGGGGTTCGATACCTACCAGAGATTGAATTTCACCCATAGTAATTAGTTAGAAACGAGCCAACATGGCCACAGAAAGTAATTCAAGAGCTTCTGACGTATCAGTCACAATGATGAATCTCCTATGGCCACGGCCTGGGATACCCGTTCAACTTTTTTATGATTATTGGGTAGGCGCTCATACGCAGATATCTTCCCGCTTACCAGGTATTTATCAATACTTTCAACACCAATTGGATCCTATAGGAGGAAAAAAATTTCCTAAGATCCCTGGAGTTTCTCAGTTGATGTCTGAGTATGAAACTTTTTATGGTGACGCAGAGATAACCTTTCTTTCTGAAGGCGACCTTAAGAAATTTGCAGCTAGCTTAAATCCATTGATGGAAGACGAGCAAAATGTCTTCAAAAAAACAATTTCTTACCAATCTTACAAAAATAATTCACTAACATTTCTTGACTCAACTTTTGATAAAAGCCCTAATGGTGATTTGGGCCAAAACCAAAAATACATGCTTTATATTAGAAAACTTGATAAAGTAGAACTGTCAGAATTTCAATCTTCCATAAAAAATCTAATATGTTCAGAATTAGTTAAATCCCCCGAAGTAGTAAAGTTGCGCGTGAGGCTTTTGGAAATTTACGACAATAGTAAAGTTACATTACTTGCTCCAAATGTAGACAACGCAGAGGACATCTCTGCGCAATACCAAGCCTCTATAGAAATTGTTTTTGCTGACCCTCTGCAATTTCAAAAATTTTCATTATCCTTCTTATGGCTAAATGTATCTAATTTATTTATGAAAGTATCAAAAGATGTTCATACTTTTCGAGTTATTAATACATTTACTGTTTATAACAACGGGCGGATCACACTTGCTGGATTGCGAACCCCATCAATAGCGAGGAAGATTAATGAAATTGGCGCAATCAATCAAGTTGGGGAGGAAGTCCTTCAGCTGCTGACCGGGGTACATCCCGGGAATCCCTTTGATTAATTTTTTACATGTACCTGCCGCCAGTAACTTCTAAAACCGCCCCCGTAATATAGCTAGACATATCTGATGCAAGAAAAAGCGCAGTAGATGCGATTTCGTTGACTTCCCCAGCTCTATTAAGAGGGACTTCTGAAACTTTTGCTTCCCATATCTCTTTGGATAGCGCTTCGGTCATTGCAGTTCGTATGAGTCCTGGCTGTATAACATTAACTCTAATGCCATAACGAGCTACTTCTTTCGCTGCAGCTTTTGACATCCCTACAATTCCTGCTTTAGCAGCAGAATAATTAGTTTGTCCGACAAAGCCCACTTTCCCAGAAATAGATGACATATTAATTATCGAGCCAGTCGCATTCCCCTTCATAACTTCAGAAGCGTATTTGGTTCCAGCCCAAGTTCCCTTTAGATGCGTGCTGATCACTAAGTCAAAGTCTTCTTCCTTCATTTTCAATATTGTTGCATCACGTGTTATTCCTGCATTATTAACCATGATGTCTAAGGAGCCAAAAATTTCCTTCGCGGTAAATACGAGATTTCTTATATCCTCAGTCAGTACAACATTGCATTGAACTGCACTAGCAAAATTAGGTCCACCAAGTCGGGTGGCCGCATCCTCCGCTTTAGTTAAATCTAAATCGCCAATCACTACCTTTGCGCCGTGCTGCACGAAAGATTTCCCAATCGCAAATCCGATGCCCTGCGCACCTCCAGTAATAACTGCAACTCGACCATTTAATAATTCCATATTACAATTGTACTAGAAAAATTCCAGGAAAGGCTGTATTGTTCTTTAGCGTATTTAAAGAATTTTTCACAGAATTGATTAAGTTAGAAGAGAAAAGGAGACCATTATGAAATTTGAACTTCGAACATATGTCGCAAACCCAGGCAAGATGTCGGATTTATTAAAGCGATTTGAAAATTATACAGATAGAATTTTTAAACGTTATGGAATGGAAAGTCTTGGATATTGGATTTCGGCAGAAGATTCTAATATTTTGGTTTACATCATTAAGCATCAAGGGAGTCCTGAAATCAACTGGAAGAATTTTCTAGACGATACTGAATGGAAAGAAGCTTTTGAAAAATCTGAAAAAAATGGCTCTTTGGTCAATTCAATTACATCTCAGTTTTTATCTAGCGTCGATTTTTCTAGTTTGTAAATGAGCACTTTGTCTAAAGAAATGCTGTGGCCTGTATTCCGATCGCGAACTTCGAAAGAAGCCTTACAGGTTATCGCAATTTGACTAGCGCTGGGGCTAAATCTCAGATAAAGTACTATAGTCGCAATCAAAGAATTAAATAATTATCAACATACAAATAGAAAGAGAACAAAATGACATCTAAAAGTAAAGTGGATTTCAAAGTCTTAAAAGGACCATCAGGAACTCATGGACAAAACAAGAATTCTGCAGAGGTTAAGAAAGTTGTGGAGGGAGTCATCGCGGATATTCGCGTAAGAGGTGACTTGGCGGTGCGTGAGTATTCTGAAAAATTTGATAAATGGTCGCCTGAAAATTTCAGATTAACAGAAGCAAAGATTCTAGAGATTATCGCGACTCTTCCTCAACAAGTTGTAGACGATATAAAAACTGTGCAAACTAATATTAGGGAATTTGCTCAGAAACAACGTGAGACATTAGTCGATATAGAGGTCGAAACTTCTCCAGGGGTATTCCTTGGGCAAAAACACATTCCGGTCCAAGCAGTAGGCGCTTATATTCCAGGAGGGAGGTACCCCTTAACAGCATCTGCACATATGACCATTATTACCGCAAAAGTGGCAGGGGTACCAAGAGTTGCGGCTTGCACCCCTCCGATAAAGGGTGAAATTCCTGCGGCTACGGTCGCCGCTATGTATTTTGCTGGAGCAGATGAGATTTACATTCTTGGAGGGGTCCAAGCTGTGACAGCCCTTGCAGTAGGGACAGAATCAATGGAGCGTGTTCACCTTATTGCTGGTCCAGGCAACTCTTATGTTGCAGAAGCAAAGCGTCAACTTTTCGGGGAGATTGGGATTGATCTTCCAGCTGGTCCAACCGAAATCTTGGTTGTTGCAGATGATAAGGCAGATCCATTTACCTGTGCGGTTGACCTATTATCACAAGCCGAACACGGTCCTGACTCTCCAGCAATTTTAATCACAACGAGTGAAAAAGTAGGTATTGAGGCAATTAGGTATGTTGACCGTATATTGCCAGATATGCCTACTAAAGATTATGCAGAACCTGCTTGGTATGATTATGGACAAGTTCTTGTAGTCAAGAATATTCAAGACGCCTTTATTCTTGCCGATGAATTTGCATCAGAACATGTTGAAATTTTGACGGAAAATCCGAGACAAGCTTTAACTGCAATGAAACAATACGGGGCCTTGTTTTTAGGCGCTGGAACCTGTGTTTCATACGGAGATAAAGTTATTGGGACTAATCACGTGCTGCCCACAAAAGGTGCCGCCCGCTTTACTGGAGGTTTGTGGGTTGGTAAGTATTTAAAAACAGTCACATACCAAGAGGTTCGCGATAATAGCGCGTCAGCAGAATTAGGTCGGCTATGTGGACGTGCTTCTAGAGTAGAACTTTTTGAAGGGCATGCTCGCTCTGGCGACATTCGCGCAATGGAATTTGACGGGAAACCAGATTGGGTCGTAAAGGCTCTTGCATAGTATTTCAAGGGATTCATATGTTTCGCCTTGACGGTAAAAGGGCATTAGTTACTGGAGTAAATGGTGGACTAGGGCAAGCAATTGCGGATGCCCTAGTTGGCCAAGGAGCAGTCGTTCACGGAGCAACTCGAAATCCAGATTTAGCCCAGAAAATTACTGAGAGATATGGTCAAGATGCGATTGTTTTTAACCAATCGGATCTAAAAAATATCAACACAATTTTGGATAGTGCATGTGAGAAGTTTGGTGAATTTGACATTGTTTGCAATAACGCTGGGGTTAATTATCCTCAATCAGCAGTTACTGTAGATGTTGATACGTGGCAAGAAATTATCACGGTGAACTTGTCTGGAGTCTTCTTTTTGTCTCAGTGCATTGCCAAGCGCTGGATAAAACAAGGTATAAAAGGAACCATAATAAATATTAGCTCTCAAGCGGGAACTGTTGCAATTGAAAATCGCTCTGCGTATGGATCCAGTAAGGCTGCTTTAACCCATCTCACAAAAATTCTAGCCTTAGAATGGGCTAAGGATGGGATTAGAGTCAATTCTATTGCCCCTACGTTCATTAGAACAGCTTTGACTGAATCAACTTTAAGCGATCCGCTAGTCGAAAAAGAATTGATTGCACGAATCCCTCTTGGAAGACTAGGGATACCTGCAGATGTAATCGGCGCTGTTATATATCTTGCCAGCGATAGCGCTAGTTTAGTCACTGGGCATAATTTAGTTGTTGATGGAGGATATACAATCAAATAACTAAAAGTTTATTAATGGAGAAAGATATCAAAATTATAATAATTAAAAGTGGTTGCATGGCTGAAAGTATGGCTTAGGTCTTGCACGATAGGGAAATAACTGTGTAAGCGCTGATGCAAACCCAAGGATTGCACCTTCGTCATATGACTACCCATTTACAGAGCTGACGATAAAAATATAGTTGATTTTTCTAAGAAATTGATTCATTGTTTAGTAAAAGTCATTTGCCCTGCCTAAGATTCAGTTTGTTTTGCCGCCAATCGGATGTAGTTTGCACTATTTCGCGAAGCACTATTAAGGGTTCAAGAAAGTATTGTTGACCCTCCGCAAATAAATATGTTGTCAACAATTCTTTCAGCCACAAACTTGCCTTTTTTGGCCCATTTCAATTTGCCGATATGGGAGGACGCATGTATACGAAGGAGATTTTCGGAGCTTGAGCGAGGTTTCTGGAGATCTGTTTTCTGTTCCCGAAATATTTAAAATAATGTTGGGCTCAGGGTAATTAGTCTCAAAAGTGCTGCTGGCTTCACTCAATTGAAATTGAATCAACGTGATCGGTTCATTGTTTATAAAAACTCCTCGTAAGACGTACTTCTAGAACGACGAAAGAAAATTAAAAAACTTACTATTGATAAAATTATTTTTCTATATTCCTACAATCCGAATTCCAGAATGAGTTTTATATCTACGGTTTACTGAAATCAAGTTAGCTGTAAAAGCCTCAATTTGTCCTGCGTTTCTCATCTTGCCCGCATAAATCCCACGCATTCCTGGCAGTTCATTAATTAAATTTTGAACTAAATTTGTTGAATCCTTATGATCTCCCACAACCAAAACATCCATTTCTATTTCTACTAAATTCATATCCAATAGCAAATCCGCAGAAACGTGATTAAAAGCCGAAACAACCCAGCTCTCTTTGAGAATGTTCTGTGCTTCTTGGCAAGCGCTTCCGTGCTTAGTTGGAATTGAGAAGGCCCCTTCCTTATCAAAGCCCATTGGATTGACACAATTTATAATAATTTTTTTGTTTAGCGCAGGCATTAGTTCTTCTAAAATTTCGTTATGGCTTTCCCAAGGAATTGCAATTACCAAAATATCTGCTTTTTCCGCACATACTTGATTGCTTGCACCTGAAATCCCATTGCCAAGATTATTAGCAACATCAAAGGCTCTCTCTTTATTTCGTGAACCTAAAATAACTTGAAATCCCGCTTGTGCGAATCGATAACCAATTCCAGAGCCTTGAGGACCGGTACCTCCAATAATTCCTACTGTATAGCTTTTTAGGTCTTGAGCTCCATAAACTTCATCAAATATTTCCATGCTTAATTGTAACACTTGTTAACCTTTCTTCTGTGTTTGCAGGAATTTTTTGGTAGCTGGGCCAATCAACTCTGGGGAAATAGAAAGCAACTGCATCAAGTTGTCACAGTCCGATCTGATCCCAATAAAGCACTCGTGATCTAATTTATAGGCTCCTTGATTAGCATGCTTAAGTGCTGAACCTAATCCAAAAGCGGGTTGTAAATTCTGTCGCTGGAGTGCAGCGTAAAAAGTTGATCCTTGCTCACTTTTATCCGCGATAAAGCTTTCAGGTTGATTCTCCGCCAGCATAAGCGCAGTCGTTATTTCTAATCCTGTTATTGCTGGGATATCTGGAAGCAATACAGCGATATTTTGCGAATATTTCACTGCTTCAGTGACGTCACTATTTATTCCTAATAATTTGCTTGGGATAAATGATTCAACTTTTGGATCGTTTGATTGAACTAGCTCTTTATGATCCACTCCAACAATTGTAATTGAATTAATCTGCTCTATTAGAAGCAGGCAATTAATAACATCTATTGCCATTGCTTTAGCGAGAGCAGATCTTTTACCACTCGACCAATTTTCGAATCTGGTTTTGCGGTTAAAAGTAGGTTTTATAGGCAAATAAATATTCCAAGACCCCATGGTCTAATTCTATTTATTCTGTGTACAATTGACAATTATGGATAAAATCAAAACTTTAGTCCTTTCCGGCGGGATCGGGGGTTCGCGATTCCTAAAGGGTTTACAGCTTTTGCCTGAGTTAGAAATTACAGCAGTAATCAATAATGGGGACGATATTACAATGCACGGATTACGGATATGCCCAGACATTGACTCAGTGATTTACAACCTCGCAAATATTTCCAATACTGTCAATGGTTGGGGAAGATCTGAAGAGACATGGGCGGTCCAAAAGGAACTCGAATTTTATTCAGGTAGACCTACTTGGTTTAATTTAGGTGATAAAGATTTCGCAACACATATTTACCGTACACAAAATTTAGCAGCAGGCGAGAAATTACATAAGATTATTTCTAATATAGTTGAACTCCGTAAAATCAAAATAAAAATTCTCCCTTCGACAGATGATATTGTTGAGACTCAAGTTTTACTAAGAGACAATCATGAGGGTAGAAACTCGATGCACTTTCAGGAGTGGTGGGTCAAATTTCGAGGTAATTTACAAGTGGCTGGTTTTTTCCTAGAGGGTAGAGATTTTGCTTCGCCTAGCCCTGGAGTTCTTGAATCTATCAAAAACGCAGATTTAATTATTTTACCTCCGAGCAATCCAGTAGTGTCAGTAGGAATGATTTTACAAATCCCGGGTATTTTGGAAACTTTAAAAACGGCTAAAGCTCCGATTATCGGTGTCTCACCAATAGTTGGAGAAAAACCAGTGCTAGGCATGGCAGATAAATGTTTACAAGCGATTGGTTTTGACTCGACCCCTGTAGGTGTAGCCAATTTTTATGGAAGTCGATCTCACAACGGCTTGTTGGATGGATGGCTGGTAGCTGATTCCGATAAGAAACTAGTAAATGAGGTTTTAAATTTAGATATCAAATGTAAAGCCGTTCCATTAATGATGAAAGATGAAACTTTAACTAAAGATTTAGCAATTGAAGTGTTAGAACTGTATAAGAGTACTTTGTAAAATGAAAAGTGCCTTTACTGTCTATCCAGTAGTTGGAATTCCTGAAATAGAACCAGGAGATGATTTGGCTGAAATTATTCTCGCAAGTCTAAATGGTGATTTAGTTTTGCAGGCCAACGACATATTAGTTGTAACTAGTAAAATTATTAGCAAAGCTGAAGGTCAAGTTATTTCAGGCACCACGCGAGATGAAGCTATTGAATCTGAGACTGTTCGGGTTCTCGCAGAAAGAGGAGGGATAAAAATTGTTGAAACAAAACACGGATTTATCATGGCTGCTGCTGGTATTGATGCTTCGAATGCACCCCTTGGAAAAATTTTAAAACTTCCAGTGGACAGTGACGCTAGCGCAAGAAAATTAAAGGAGAATCTTCAAGCCTCGATTTCTCCGATTGGAATTATTATTACAGACACCATGGGGAGAGCTTGGCGTATGGGTTTGACCGATAATGCAATTGGAGTAGCAGGAGTAATGCCGCTTTTAGACTATCGAGGGCAGAAAGACTCATCGGGTAGGATTCTAGAGCAAACTGTCACTGCGGTAGCGGATGAGATTGCTTCTGCAGCTGAACTGGCTAAAGGTAAAACTGACAGAATTCCAGTTGTTTTAGTGCGCGGACTTGCGCAGTACGTCACACAGGATGATGGCCCCGGAAGTTCTATCCTCATCCGGCCAAGAAGCGAGGATTTATTTAGCCTGGGGACGGAACTCTCGGAAGCTAAAGGATATGAACGAGGATTACACGATGGGCTAAACAGGCTCTAGGAAATGAGCCCTGACTGAACAAAACATAATATATTTTGTGTCTGAAATCACAAAATATTTGTGGATAGAGCTTATTAATAACGAAATACTAATGGGTGAAATAAATTTCTCGCTAGTTTATTGAAGGAGCTGCTTTGAACTTTAATGGGAAAAAAGCTATGGTAATTGGTGGTTCAATCGGCGGGCTAACCACTGCACTTCTCCTAAGAGATTTAGGTTTCAGTGTAAAAATTTTTGAGAGGACCCCTGTTGAATTAACAGCTCGGGGTGGGGGAATAGTCCTGCAGCCAGAGAGTATGCGCTGGTTTGAAGAACGTAGTAAACATAATCCTGAAGAATTAAGTACAGCTTCGAGTTTTATGAGGCATATTGGTGATAAAAATTCGGTTATATATGAAGAACCAGCGATTTGGAGATTTGCTTCGTGGGGAACGATCCAGCGGAATCTTCTTGATGATTTTGGAAGATTGGATTATCACCTAAATGAATTTGCCTGTGGCTTCAGCCAAAATAGTGATTTCGCTGAAGTTCGATTTGTTAGTGGAAGAGTTGAGAAGGCTGATCTCGTTGTGTTTGCAGATGGTATTTCTTCCACAGCTCGGAAACGCTTACTACCAGAATCCACTTTTAATTATTCAGGATACATCGGTTGGCGTGGCTTAGTTCCTGAATTAGATGTCGAAAAAAGAACGCAGGAAATAATTGGTGATGCGTTATGTTATGCAACAGGATATAGAACACACATTTGTATGTATCCAATTCCGGGCAGTAATGGCGAGCTAAAAGTAGGTGAGAGATTGCTAAATTACGTTTGGTATAGAAATGTCCCTGAAGGTCCAGAACTAGAGGAAATTTTAACTGATACGAGTGGATTTTCTGCTCCGATATCTATTCATCCTGGGAAAGTTCAGGAGAGATATGTAAAGAGCATGAAAGAGTCAGCTTTATCAGACCTTCCACCTGCAGCTGCAGATTTAGTCAACAAAACCAAGGAACCATTTATTCAAGTGGTAGGAGATGTTAGGGTTTCACAGATGGCATTTGGCCGTGTTGCATTAATTGGAGATGCAGCATTTGCAGCTCGCCCTCACGCCGCCGCAGGAACTGCGAAAGCAGCAGAAGACGCATGGTCGCTTTCGGAATCCCTAGAAAAAAGTAATGGAGACGTTATGAAGGCTCTTGAAACTTGGAATACTGGAAGAGTAGACTTAGGAAATAATTTGGTTGATAGGGTTGTAGAAATGGGAAGACGAGCGCAAGTTGAAAATTCTTGGGATGCCAAGGATCCATATTTAAGATTTGGATTGAGAGGACCAAGCAAATTATAAGAATTTTTGAATTTACTTTTTAGCAAAATTAAATTATATTTTAATGTCTATTAATAGTAAAGGGAGAATGAAGTGAAAGCACTAGTTTATGACGGTCCAGGAAAAATTTCATGGGTAGAAAGAAAAGATCCCAGAATTGAAAAAGATACAGATATTATTTTAAAAGTTACAGCAACTACAATTTGTGGTTCAGACACGCATATTCTTAAAGGAGGAGTTCCTGATACGCCTTTTGGCACAGTTCTTGGTCATGAAGGAGTTGGAATTGTCCAAGAAGTTGGTTCTTCTGTGAAAAATGTTGTTCCGGGGGATAGAGTCCTGGCGACCTGTGTAACTGCTTGCGGATTTTGTAGATTTTGTACTGCACAGCAGTATGGCCAATGCCTAAACGGGGGTTGGGCTCTTGGTCACTTAATTGACGGAGTTCAGGCAGAATTTACGAGAATCCCATATGCTCAAAATTCAGTTTATAAAATTCCTGATTCTTTAACCGACGAACAAGTATTATTTTTAACGGATGTCCTTGCGACAGGTTATGAAATTGGAGTACTAAAAGGTCAAGTTGCTCCAGGGGATACGATTGTTATCGTCGGTGCAGGGCCTGTCGGGCTTTCTACAACATTAACTGCGCGTTTGTTTTCCCCAGCCAATATAGTTGTTGTTGATCCAGTCAAAAGCCGCAGGGAGAAAGCTCTTGAATTAGGTGCGACTCATGCAGTCACTCCTGAAGAAGTTCACGCTTTGGTTAATAAATTAACTGATGGGCTTGGAGCCGATGTAACAATTGAAGCTGCAGGCTTCCCTCCTGCATTTGAACTTGCCGCAGACCTGGTGAGGTCAGGAGGCCGAATTGCGAATATTGGTGTGCATGAGGAACCTGCTACTTTACACCTAGAAAAATTGTGGGCTAAGCAAATTACAATAACTACCGGTATTCCCTCAGCCCTTACTGTGCCTCAATTAATGAAAGCTATTGCGGCGGGCACTCTTGATGGAACCACAATGATAAGCCACAGATTGCCAATGTCTGAAATGGTCGAGGCATACGACATATTTAAGAATGCTGCTACTACCAATGCGCTTAAGGTAGTTCTAAAAGCATGAACATAAAAAATTCGTTTCTCAGCGACTTACCACTTGCAGGTACGTTGGTATCAACTAATTTCGAAGGTTGGAGCGACGAAATCCGACGTGAATTTGAAACGCTAGCTTTCGACGGCCATGTAGGGTCTCAACTATTGAGTGAGAACTCAAGAGTTAGAGTCTGGGAAATCAGATTATCTCCTGGTGAGCGTTGGCACGCTCACCGACATGTATTAGATTATTTTTGGACAGCCATCAATGCTGGTACAAGCAGGCAAAGAACTTTTGATGGCACTACAAGAGAAGTCTCTTATGTACCTGGACAAACTCGGCACTTTCATTTTGGGCCTAATGAGTTTTTGCTGCACGATATTGAAAATATTGGCCAAACAGAGCTTATTTTTTCAACTATTGAGCACTTGGACTCAGATAACCAACCGCTCCCACTTTAAAGAAAAGCTGGATAGCCACTTTATTTTGACAAAACAAAGTGGCTATTTTTAATTTTTGACGCTCTCGTTAACACCTCTAAATAAAAACATTGCTGTTGCTAAGCCAAATCCAGCTCCAACAATTTGAGCGAGAAAAAAAAGCGGAGTGGAACTTAAATCCACTCCAGCGAAAGTGTTACTGAAAGCTCTAGCAAGAGTAACTGCAGGATTCGCAAAAGATGCAGATGATGTAAATAAAATTGCCCCGCCAATCCAAGAAGTCGCTAAAAATGGAATTAAAGCTTCTCGTTTTTCGTACTTGGCTAAATAAATGCTGCAGAATAATCCTGCAGTTGCCACGGTTTCACCTAAGAAGATATGAAAGCCTGAATGATGATGGGTGGACATATAAATTGCGGGATGGCCAAACATTAAATTGGCCAATAGAGCCCCTGCAAATCCACCAAGGAATTGGGCTAGAATATAGAGCAGGCTAGTACTTTTGTTAATTCTTTTGAATAACATTTCTGTGATTGTTATAAGTGGATTAAAGTGAGCCCCACTTATCGGCGCTAAAAGTACTATAAGAACTCCAAGAACGAAGACTGTTGCTAAAGCATCCACAACTAGTGCAATTCCTAAGTCATGAGACAAGTTAGTTCCCATATTTCCTGAACCAAGAATCGTGGCGACGAGAATCCCTGTTCCAAGAAATTCAGAGAAGAGGTAATTTTTACGCATAAACCAAAAATATACTAAAACATAGGCTTTGGCAACGGTAATATCCACTTAGAAGGTTTATACTTATCGAGACAAGATAAAAATCCTACAGGGGCTCAAGTTTCTTGAAGGTTTCGCATCAACGAGTACGAAAATCGAGTTGCTAGTCGCACTTATTGATTGACGTAACGCAGATTAACCATTAAAGTAAAAGTAAACCATCCAATTTATGATAGAGGCTGTGAATGTTTATGAATCTTTCTCAAAAAATAGTTGTTGTTGGTAGCGGTTATATGGGTGGAGGAATGGCTCAAGTAATGGCTCAAGCAGGATTTAAATGCGTTTTGGCCGATGTCAGTGCTGAAGCGAGCGCCCTTAATCTTAAACGATTAATATTGGAGGCTGAGGAATTTGAGCGGCAGGGATTATTTACGCCCGGAAGCTCGGAACGAATTTCAAAAAATTTAAGTTTTGCGGAAACTATAGAGGAAGCAGTTAAAGGCGCCCATTACATCGCAGAAGCCGTTCCAGAGACGATTGAAATTAAAGAGGAAGTACTGACACGAATAAGTGCCGCGACGAGTTTAGAAGCCATCATTGCAACAAATACTTCTGCAATTCCGATTTTTAAGTTGTCAAAATTTGTGGTAAATCCGGATCGTTTTCTTGGAGTTCATTGGATGAATCCAGCACCGTTTGTGCCTGGAGTTGAGATCATTCCATCGCCAACAACTAGCAATTACGTTTTGGAATCTGTAGAGAAATTTCTTGCTGAGTTAGGCAAAGCACCTTTTCAAGTTTCCGACGTGACTGGCTTTGTTGCCAATCGTTTGCAGTTTGCACTTTTTCGCGAATCAGCTCTCATGGTAGAAGAAGGTGCAGCAACGCCAGAACAGATAGACAACGTGGTTACTAACTCTTTCGGCTTTAGGCTCGCATTCTTTGGTCCTTTTGAGATTGCCGATATGGCTGGACTTGATGTGTATCAAGGTGCCTTTAAATCACTTTCGGAAGCATACGGAGAAAGGTTTTCGGTACCCCCACTTCTTCTAAAGATGACGGAATCTGGAAATTTGGGATTAAAAAAAGGAGGCGGATTTACGAAAATAGATTCCGCACAAAAAGAATCCTTAGTTAATTACAGAAATAAAGCTTACTCGTCTTTGATGGCATTGCGAGCCGCCATGGGACCATCGCCAAAAAAAACTCTTAAATAAATTTTGCTTAGCAACAAATTTAGAATGCCACATTCATCCTTTCTTACCTAGGTGACTATGGCTTTTTGGCTGAAGATTAAATAAGATTTTCATGATTTGCAGCGTCACCATAGATCGTTTTTATTGCATGATTGCAAAAGTCGCGCATATTATCTCCAAGTTTGCCTAGAGCTTCTGGTGCCTTTGGATATGTCTGATATGCCTCAAGATCATGGCTAACAATTACGCTCGCGTCAGTGGCGCGTGCCAAAGCTGTTAGGCGGTGGAACGACATAGCCGCCGCCGTTGCATCACTGGTGATACCACCGGGAGTATCAAGGGCGATATTGTCTTGGCAGTTTGCAGCATCCCCAGTCAGGATCAATGACCCCACATCTGGAACATCCCACAAAGCAATGGATTGGTGGCCTGGAGTATGGCCTGGTGTTGCGATGAGATGTAGTCCTGGGAGAATGCACCAGTCGCCTTCGGCTAGTTGCCACCTTAGGTTACGGTGATCGAAGTCCGTTCGCACATAAGGGAAACTAGCAAATCGATCTAGGTAATTGGCCCATCGGTACTCTGCTTTCTGTACCACGTGTATGGCATTTGGAAAAAATCGAGCTCCTCCGCAGTGGTCGTGGTGGAGATGTGTATAGATGACCATTTTTATGTCGTCAGCTTTGAGTCCGAGCAGTTTCAATTGTTCATATGGGTGGTTTCGTTCCTCCATTATTGGCGTTGCTGCCTGAGCTAGAGGTGCACCCCAAGTACGTTCTGCATTGTGAATGACATCTGGGTCGTTACCTGTGTCAATGAGGACATAACCGCGAGTTGTCTCGACAAGGAACATTTGTACCGGGATTCGAATTCTTGTGCCTGGTCTATCACCAATCATCATCACGCTAGCATCGAGTTCCAGTTGACCACCATCAAGTACATATACCTTCTTTATAACTGTCTTCATCTTTCGAACCTTTCTACACATTCAAGGATCAGATTACGATATCACAATCAATAACCGAAAGCATCGAGCTCAGCGAGTAGCTTTCGTGACCTACCTGCGGGTCCAGCGTAGATAGGAATTGGCCGCCACCACGTTAGTTTTGATCCTAGCTCAGTAGAGAGGTTTTGGAATAGACCTCAAGGCTAAGGGACATAGCCCCTTAGATTGGCAACGTTTTTGACCTGTGCTGCGTTGCTAGGTCAGTCGATCACGCGCTTAAGCCGAGCTTAATTGTTGTGATGATTCCGATGACTATAACCAACCCCCTTACAAGTCGTGCAGACAATTTCTGAATCAACATCGTTCCTAAGATTCCACCTATCAAGGCTCCAATAAGTAGAGTGTAGACCGCGTCAATAGCAAGATTTCCATGGATTATGAAGATAATTCCTGCGACCAAATTGATCGAGAATCCCAAAAAACTGCGGATCCCCTGCAAGATATGAATGTCGAATGGCAGTGCGAGAGCTAAGACTGATAAAAGTATGATCCCAAGTCCTGCTCCAAAATATCCACCATAAATCGAGGCGATAAAAATTCCAATATACAGTGTGCACTGATGGATTTGAGGATCAGCATCAGTATTTGAATTGCGCTGCACAAAGTTCTTTATTCTTGGTGCCAAAGCGAAGAGAGCCGTAGCGATCCCGATAAGCCAAGGAACCACGCTTTGGAAGGTATTCACGGATCCGGTTAAGAGTAGAAAGGAACCTGTCAAAGACCCAAGTAGGCAAGGGATTAGGAGAGAAGAGAAGAATTTTTTCCGGTCCGATAAGTCCTTTCTAAAGTTGCTTATCCCGCCTAGTGTGCTGGGGAACAGACCCACGGTTGAGGATATGTTTGCTTGTAAGGTGGGGATGCCCATTGCAAGTAGGGTCGGAAAACTCAAAAATGTTCCGCCACCTGCTACCCCATTGGAGATACCAGCAAAGATTCCGGAAATTAAAAAGGCAAGCAACCTCCAAATTTGCGGCACAGTTGAATGCATTTTTAAATCATAGTCCACTAGGTTAAAGTTATTGTTCATTTCAAAATTTAATACTAATACTGAAAATGGATTCTCCCGTAGAGATTCTCTCGGACTTTCTGAAAGCAAGTTGCTCACTTAGGGCGAATTCAACCAAGAGGAATAGAAGTTGTTAGGTCCTAGTTTTACCCATCTTTTGCCCAGTTACTAGGAGAAGTAAGGGTATTTTAAGGGTCAGTTAAATACCTATAAAGTGTCATATTAAGGGCAGAAGTAAGCAAGGGATTCTCTGAGTGCCTTACTGCTAACGAGGTAAGGAGTTAAACCCTACAAGAGTTCAAGCCTCTTCCTCTCTGCTAGTTTACAATGAAGCACCTAGTAACCAAATGAGGTTTAAGTGGCGCATTACAAGATAGCAATCGTTGGAGCAGGCCCAGCAGGTTATTTCACTGCTCAGGCGCTTCAGAATGCGCAGACCGAGGGGCTAACTTTCGCGATTGATATGTTTGAACGCCTTCCCACCATGTGGGGACTTGT
>JGI24890J29729_1000230_pt1 | contig 41644 bp, 62 predicted proteins | sample FreactcultureFD7_FD_29729 | JGI IMG/M metagenome (IMG submission 29729)
TCCAGTAGGTCCTGTAGGTCCAGTTGATCCACCTCCTGATGGATTTTGATTTGATAAAAATGACATATATTATTTATGTATTACTTGGTATACGTTTACTCATAATAGTTCGTTGTGGTAAAACTGGTCTACGATATTCAAGAATAGCACGTGGAAGTTTATCTATCACAATCATTGTTTCAGTAACATTTTTCTGATTCACTGCAATAATTTCATTTGAAGTTTTTTTAATTGTTTCAAATGTATTTATAAGCATATTCAAATTTCTTTCACTCACATTCTTTACATGATCAACAATTGCTTCTAAACCTCCAGTTCTATCAAAAACTTTATCATGAACAAGAGTTAAAGTTTCGATAGAAGATATAAGAGTATCTTTAGTAACATTCAATGAAACGATTGCCTGTCTTATTAATGGAATTTCAATAAGAAGAGTTGTTTTTTGTTTTTCAAGTTCAACGATTTCACGTGAAACAAGTGTTGCACGAGTCTCTTCTTGCTTCAAAATCTCTGCAAGACGACCACGTCCTTCATTGATTTGATTTACAATATCTGTATTTGAATTTGTTAATTCAATATTTTCTTTTTCTTTTGCTATTTTATCAATAGTAAGTCGAGAAATATCCTTAAGGATTTCATCCCTCTTGGTTGCCCATGTTTCGAGTTGTTTTTTTTGAGCTAGGGTGAAATCTTCCATAAAGATTATTGTCTTATTGAATAATGTGCAGAACCGATGAAATTTCCTCCAGTAATACGAAGTACAACATCTTCTCCAGGTAGAAATTCAAATCGAGGACGGTTATCTTCTCCCGATTCATCTTGTTCAGTCAAACCCTGACCTGCATCGAGATTAAATGTTGCTAAAATACGTTCTGCTGCTGACTGATTAATTGCAACGACTGACAATGTACCTGTAGCTNAGAGATCACCAATTAATTCATGGAGATAAGTCCAATGATCAAATGTTCCTGTGACTGCTTCAGCAAGAATAATAACCGTATCACCTACTGGAGCCGATACTGGAATTGAGATTTTCCTTGAATGGGCATCTTGTAACATATATATTTAAAAATTATTTTTAATAATGGTTTTTTAGGTGATCTACCTATTGAGGTACTCCTCCTAAAAGGAGTACCCGGTAGATAGACTACAATTAACCTGCTGAAGTTCCATTTCCAGCTGACCACATCCAACCACGAAGATCAGATGCACCCAATACTGCAAGAGAGTTGAAGTTCAACACAAGATCTTGGTTACCTAGCAAGTCCACAACTGCTGGCTCGGCACGAGTAGCAAGTGCTTCAATATAAAGGAATCCGTAGTCTTGTCCGAGCATTTTTGAGTCAAACATTCCCCACATAAGACCATCAAGACCGAGGTTTTGGTATACACCAAGTTCAACGACTTTGAAAGTATCTGTAGCAGGAGCGTTATTGAAGAGGTTTGTCTGTTGAGGAGCAAGACCTTTATCAATAGTACCCTTGATTGTTTTCGCGTACTGAGCAGTGATAGAACCTGAACGACACACAAGTGTATCGAGAGTTGACATCAAAGGCATTTGGCGACCATCTTTCTTCAATGACTGTTGGCGACGAGCCGCAAGCAAAGAAGAATATGTAAACTGTGGTGAAGGAATTGTATCCACAATAACATTTGACCATGTTGGTCCACCATCTTCAGATGGGTGAGTTGCTGACCAGTAAGGAACAGCATCTGCACCAACTGTTGAAATTGGAGTAGGAGTACCTACAGCATTGATCGGCACAAAAGTGAAAGAAGTTCCGAAACCTTGAGAGAGAAGAGACTGCGCGAGATAGTTCTTTGCATGCTCAATAGCATCTTTACCTTCCAAAACTTTCTGTTTTACTGTTGCTTTGATTTTAGCCGCAGGAGATTCAAACAAGAAGAAGTTTGATTGGAATGATAGACGAACCTTCTTTGTGAAATGCATTTGTGTATAGTTCTTCGAGAAACCCTGAATTGGAGCATCTGAAGCACCTACACCACCATCGGGAATGATTTCACCCATTCCAAGACCAGTTACTCCGGTATCAGAATAGATACGTTGGTTATCTTCTACCTTGTACATAAAGTCAAGATATTCAGATCGAACACTTGGAGCAACTTTTGGAGCGATATATTTGATAACGTTGTTGACTATGACTGCATAGTCATTGATTGTACCGTACATATATTATTCAAAAAATTAATTATTAATTGGTTGCAAGAAATACAACAAGAATTTTCTTGTCAGAAGCTGCACCATAGACACCGACCTGTCGTACTACACCAACAGCAGATGTTGTACCTGTGTTGTTAATGAGTCCATTGTTTGCACCAATAATCATATCTTGACCATTATGTGCTGCATTTGAGTTGTTTGTTGAATCTGCTACCCAAATATCTTGTGTGTATGGATCGAAAACTGGACATTGTGTAAGTGCATCACCAGATGAAATTGTCTGGTTAGCTACTCCACAAAGAGTTACACGTGTTGACGAAGAAGTCGCCGCTACAAGCAAACCAGATACGAGATCATACAGCAAACCAGAAGTCGTCGCTGTCCCAGATGCTTTATTTTGCATAGTGAGAGAACGAGTAGGGTTCTTAATTATTGCTTGAAGAAACATATCGTTAATTGAGGATATGATCCTATTCAGAAAGAAGTTCAATAGCTTTTTCTTCAGACATTCCGGTTGCCTTCATTTCTTCAATAGATTTACGTACTTCAGGAGAAAAATCTTGTCGAGCACTTGTTCCACCAGGGAACTGCATCGCATTGACTTTTTGTGCAACATTTGCACCCTTTAATACACGTTCTTCTATTGTTTCAGAAGGTTTGAACATCGCTTCTTTCGCGAGTTCGAGGACAGTGAGTAATTCTTTTCCTGTTTTGCCTTGCCAAGCATAGTTGTCTTCGACAAAATTGAAAAAAACTTCACGCATATCAGGATCTTTTAATTCTTCATGTCTTCCGACAAAAGTATTAAGAGTACTGGTAGTTTCCTGTGCAAGACGTTCTTGTCTAATGATTTCTGCTACATCCTGTGTTGTTGCACCACCAAGAGCTTTTAATCGTTCTCGATCTGCTACAATAGCTGGATCTTCTACAACTGGATTTGGATCAATAACCTGATTAGATGGGTTATTAATTTTATCAGTACCACCAAGATTTTTTAATTGGCTTTTTGCCGTCTTAATTTGTACTGACAATGTTTCCTTTGCTTCAGGTGTAGTGGCTGCTTGTCGTCTCTTTACGAGATCAAACAGTTCAATACGTTTTTCGAAAGCCTCATCTGATTCGAATTTACCTTTGTTCGGTATTCGATTATGATCACTTTCTCCTGCTGCGGGAGATGGAGGAGTGCTGGGATCTCCTTCCGTAGAAGGGTTTTGATTTGGAATACCTTCTACTTTGACTGGTGCAGAAACTGGTGCTTCTGGTACCAATGCATTTCCAGCTCGTACCGATTCTATAGATGCATTTAATTCTGCATCGAGAGCTACTTCATCTACATTCGGTATATTGTTTTCTGATTCCATATATTTTATCCAATGAATATCGTTTCATGGCGACGATGGTTACTTATAATTATAATACCTTGCAAAAAAGAATGCAAATTATTATTCACTTCTTTTAAGAAATGTTAATACTTTTCGAAGTTTCAATTTCAAAGTATCTAGGTTTACTGAACCTTCTCCGATAAAAGAAATTGCATGTTTCTGAAAATCTCCCGGTAGACTATCTTCAGAAGCTCCAACAGTAGTTGCTCTGCGAAGAGGGACAATGATAATATAAATTTCTTTATTATTTGATTTATAAAATAGAAATTCTGAAGCTGATTCACCAAATACTTTCTTAAATACTTCAATCATATCTTCACGATCTACTGGCATTCCACAAATTTGATTAAAATATGCTGGAGCTATCACTTTTTCTTTTAATTTTGTAACAGGATTTTCAACTTCACCACTAATGAAATAATCTTTCTCGTCAACATCTTCTCCATCAATATTTCGAAGAATGAGTTTAGATTTTTTCTTAGCAGTTTCAGCTTTTTTTGCATTAGCTTCCTTAATTTGATCCTCTTGTTCATCCTGTTTATTTTGTCTTTCTTTTTGCTCAATAAGATCACTCAACATTTCATCAGTAGTAGTATCAGTATACTTAATACCTAATTTGTTAGCTTTTTTTTGATTATCAGTCAATGCCATACTTTATAATGACTATCCCGTCATTAGGGGTTCTTAATTTTTAAATAAATTTTTAAAAAATTTATAAAAATGATTTATAAATTTTTCTTGATGCGGTGTAATTTTCTTTCTTACAGCATCCATATACTCCTTTGTTAATTCAAAAACCTTCACATCATTATTAATCTTAGCAATTTTCATTGCTTCTTCGATTAATGCAAATTCGATTGGATATGGATGTCTATATTCCAATCGAATTTCTTCACCTTTACTGATATCACGTTCAGCAATGCATCGAATTTGTCTAACAACTTCAACAACATTCACGCGATCATGTTCAACGAAAGTGGCTGCCAACGTTTCTGCATTTACTTGTCCAACAAGAATTGATGACATTTCTTCTGCTGATATTTCAAATTCATCACCAGAAGGAGTAATAAATTTCATCAATTTCTTTTCAATCGCTTCATCAGAATAATTTACTTGAAGAGTAAATTTTTCTTTTTTCATTTCAACAGGAGTTTTCATTACTTTTTCCCAATTAAACTACCTCTTTTAATTTCCTCCAAATGATCGACCAAATCCCGAAGGATATCAGTTGAAGTATCGATGATGATTGCATTTTTCATTGTCTCCCATTGATCCTTGCCAACGAGAGGCACTTGTTTGAGAACATCTTTTACGAGTTCTACTATATATGGTGCAAGAGGACTTTGTGCAAGTGCAATCTTATTCTGATTCATTGTTTGAAAAACAGCAATCTCAGGGTCAATTTTTTCATTTTCTGGGATTTCAGGAAGATCGGCAAGTGGTTTATCTTTCAATGATTTTTTATTTTTAATTTGTTTTTTTGTATTCATAAATTATTTTCCTGGGAAAAAGGGAAGATTACCTGCACGACCAACACTCGCGTCAACTGCTGACCCCATAGGTGATTGAGGTCGTGGAACATTATTTACAGGAAGTGGTGCGCCGGGATTTGGATTATCTGATATCCCCGGTTGTCCAGTATCTTGTTGCGGTACAGGTTGTGATTGCAGTGCAGGTGCGATGCCCACTTCTGATAGAAGTTCTTGACCACTTGGCGTTGCTGCATCTGCTTTAATACTAACATTAACCTTTGGTATTGAAGATGGATCTGGAGGAGGTTGTGGTAGATTCTCAGAAGGTTTTAGAGCAATAATATCATCGTACTGTTGCTTTGGAATATAGTCATAAATATCTTGACGTTGAATATCAAGAAGTTGCTCTAAAGAACGAAGTTGTGATGCAGCTGCTTCTGGATCACTACGACGGAGAGAATAAATAGTATTAATTTGATTTGTAATAACTGGAAATAGGGCCATAAAGGTTTGCTTCTGAATTTCAAGTGATGGAAGAAGCATTGAATCAGGATCAATAACAAATTCGACATAGTCACTTGTATGTCCATGTGCATTCATTTCATCAAAGAGCATCTTTGCGGATACACTTCGCGTAGGAACATTCTCTAGCATTTCTCCATCGGGTGTAAAATCAAAATTGAGTCTAAGATTTTTTGAAGCAGTTACAGCATATCCTTTAGGTTTTCCATTACTATCTGTAATCGCTGCTGATTGAATAAAGTAATCAGGATTTTGCTTCACAAATTGTGTAACATCTCCATCATTATCCATCATAAAAACTTTATCCACTGAATATGTCTGTTTAATCCATGAAAGTGCAATATGAGCATCTGATTGAAGACCATTCATCATTGAATTTTTTGGAGGAGTAAGACGATTATAGGCTGCTTCTTTCAAGATAACAGTTGAACCGAGAGTTGATTCTGCATTCTGACCTGCAACAATATTATTCACACCAGTATTTTCTTCAATATCTTGTTTCTGTTTATCAGCAAATGCAATACCTTGCGAAACATTACCAGTCGTTCGAACCACATCAATTTGTGTACCCGGATTTTTTGGATTCACAATGTTTGGACCACGTTTGTATGATGCAGTTCCATTCTGAACTTGTGCTCCGAAAAGAAGTGGATAGATTTCTGCTTCCACTTGTTGTGCATTAAGAGAATTAATATATGTAAATAAAGCTGTATTTCCTCGCATCAATTCATAGAGACCTACTCCATGAGGATCATTTAAATCGCGAGCAAAACATCGAACAACAGTAACAGAACCATATGATTCATCATTTGGCATTTCTCCATCATAAATAACCATCTTTCCGCATGCGACAATGAATCGGTTCATCAAAACATTTTCATAATATCCAATCGTTACTGAATGACGAGCTTTTTCTTGGTTCTGATCTTTAGATTCAGTTGTTGTTGAGCAATAATCAAGTGATCTTGCATTCTTGACTGCATCAGGATACTTTGCAAAGAACTCACTCTTGAGCATATCCTTTTCATAATATACTTCAAATTGTGACCAGTAATCTCCATTAGTAAATCCAAGTCCAAGCCATGTGCGAGCAGGGTCGAGTGGTTCACGATATATATCATCAAAAAGAATTTTATCCACACCTTGACGTTTTACTGAAACACGACGTGGATATGTACGAAATGCAGCCCATCCATAGGTAAGAAGATTCTGAAATGTAAGAGTGAGAGTATTCTCACCATTGCCTCCTTTCAAATACCATGTACGTTTCCACAATTCATAATATGCTTTTACTGCAACCTTATCATCACCTATAACTTCAGCATCAGGTAATTTTCCAGCGAGTACACTCGTTGCAATCATGATTTTTGAGAATGCAATAGGTTCTTGTGATACTGGAACACCGGATCTATTCTGATCGCGATCAGTAATTTTCTGTGGATAAACGTTATAGTCATAGGCTCCGTTAGCCATTTTGTTATAAAAGACCATTGACCCCCATCCATTTGATTCATAAAGTTTTTGTCCATATGAAACAGCTGTTGAAACAAGATTGTCTTTGATTTCATGATAAAGAGCATCAAACTTTGTTCGATATTGGGACTTCTTCATGTCCTTTTTCTTCTCTTCAAGAAATTTTATTGTTTGTTTATCGATAACAGCTTGTGTTTTGGTATCAGAACCAGTATCAACACTGTTAGGATCGTTTGGAATTTCCATATATGTCAATTATATAACTTGTAATTTCTAAAAGCAATCATTTTAACATCTTATCCCCATCTTTTCCGTATTTTTTTTGAAATTTGTATCTCAAAAATGATAATGAAGTAGGTTTTTTATTTTTTCTACCTTTTTTTGACCTATGTTCACGATGAAAAATGATATTCTGACCTTCTTGAAGATTAAAATGTAAAGATTTAATTCTTCGTGCCATCATATAGTTTTTATTCTTCGCCAAATATAATACGCATCATGTTTGGTGTGTTCTCAGAATCTTTACTACCAATATATTTCCCTTGTTCTTGCAGAATTGAATACCCAATCGCTGCGGCCATGATAACGTCATCATGTTTCCCTGCCAATGCTTCCGGGCGACCTTTCGCATTTCGTAGAAATGTTACCATTTCAGTGAGAATTACTTCCGGAAATCCGTCATTCATTCGCAAGAATACTGCTTTAAGAGCAGCAAGAGAGAACGGACGCGTTGCACTTGTAGTTTTCCAACCAAAGAATTTTGTTACCTGTTTAGTAATATCATCGAATGCTTTTCGATAATAAAGATTTATATATCCAAGTTTATCAAGCCCGTCATTTACCCAAAGACCATCCTTGTTTGATTCAATTCCAAGTAATGCCCAGTTGTAAAATTTACCCAAGTTATACGCCTCTGTAATAAATTCATCAGGTGGAACATTCGAACGATATATCGCTACACATTTTTCTGTACGATGGTTAATAACATAGAGTACCTGAGAGTCACCATGTGCAAGACCTTCTGCAGTGTCTCCTCCGATAATATATCGATCATTTGGATTCGGCATTTCAAAAATTTCTAATCGTCCTACTGAATGTTCCAAAAAGTTTACTTCGCCTTTTTCATTTTTAAATAATTCTCCCTTGGTTCCAGCAATAGCATTCTGCAGCATTGAGAATACTTTGCTCGTTGGAAAATATGTTTGTCCTGTTGAAAGGAATGCTTCTTCAGGAGTCGTTGGATATTCTTGGTGCAATTTGTGTAGCGCGTCAGTTGATCCTTTACCACCCATCTGTAACCATTTCATATAGTAATACGTAATCTCAACATCACTAAGATTGTGTTCTTTTTGATATTCTCCCCAATCAATTTCTGATTGCTCCATCTGTGTGACAGGAATTGTTTCCGTAATCTTTTTCATTTCCATATCGTCATATTGCCAATTATAAAAATGAGGTAAAAATTCTACACGAGAAACCATTGGAGTAATTCGATCTCGTTTAAGCCAACCACTATTAAACATTTCGTAGAAACGACCCGCCATACCTTCTGCTGTTCCTTCAATAAAAATAAACCCGTCAAATGGAACAGCGGGGAAAGTACCTGTCTCAACTTCTTGTGCGTTCTTCGGATACATCACACACATCTTTGCAAACTCTGAAATGTGTACATAGAAATAAGTAGCTGAACGTCCTGAGATTGAAACAGCAATAGAAGAAGTAGAACCAGCATCTGGTCCATAGTCAACAACCACCTGAATCTTCTTCGCGCTATTGCGCTGCAATTTGAAGAATGCTCCCTTAATATCATCTGCCATATTTCGAATCGCGTAGTCAATCTTACGGTCAAAGATTTCAGTCGCATCCTGCACCTTGTGCGCGATAATAAGTCCTTCGCGGTTTGAATTGAAAAGGATTTCATCAAGAATAAACAAGTCGATAAACGTTGTGAACCCAAGCTGACGAGATTTCAAAATAATATGTCGATGATAGATTGCTCCAGATTTACTCAAATAATTATCGAAGAAATCCCTCTGTGCTCGGTTCATGTTGAAAACTTCCTTTGTTCCGTCCTTAGTAACTATAAAGTATAGGTTATTCATCCTCCAAACTTTGCTGTAAATTAAATCAGGATTTGAAGTCAATTCTGATACGATATTTTTATTATGTTCTATTTGTAGGCTAGCCATTTTTTTTATGTATCAACTTATGACACTTTTCACAAAGTGTTTTCATGTTATTAAGATTCCAAAGTTCAAAACATTGAAGTGCTTGCTCTACAGTCTTGATCGAATACTCTTCTAGTATCTTTGAAAAATATTTAATATGATGAGCATTTAGTTTTCCTCCACGAGTGCCACAATCCTGACAAGTAAAGTCATCTCTATAAAAACAGTCTGATACCAACTGTCGTGTTTCGAATAAGTGCCTAATCTGCAATGTAACTGGAGTAATACCACCCTTCCATTTGTTCCCCTTAGGACCTTTTTGGGCTAAACTCATTTTTATTCGAGTTTCCATTGAAGCTTTCTTTCCGAGTTTCTTTTGTCTTATTTTTTCACCAGTCTCTTTAGATACAAAAGCCTTATTTTTTTTCTGCGCTTCACTCATTCGTCTCAAAGTATCAGCAGATTTCATCCTACCTTTAAGTGCTTGACTGATTTTCTTCTTCATCTCTTTAGTCATTTTATGACCTTTTTTAAATCGTGTATCCATATATTAAAAATCGAGATCAATATTCTCTTCTACTCTTTCAGAGGCGGTAGCAGCCTCCTCGGATACTGGTGCTTGTGGATTATTAATAACAGTTTGGTTTTCAACTTTCTGCATAAACACAGCACGAAGTGGGTTCGTTTCTGGATTTTTATTCTTATCAGGCTGACGCACTTTTGCAATTCTATCCCATCCAGCAGCAATAGCATTGAGTGCACCATTGAGGTCCTTGTTTGAGAACTCTGAAAGTCCACGAGCTTTATACTCTTCCATTACTGCAAGAAGAAGGTTGTTTGATTCAACAGCCAACTTCTCCATAGCATTATGGAATCCTTCCGAATTTTCAATCTTTGCAAGGGCATTATTAGCCATAGCCGGTGAATATCCAACTGAACGAGCAATATCTTTCTTACTTTTTCCATCACCATTAAAAAGTTTACGAGCATATGCTACCTGTTTTATTGTAGATCCTCCCTTTGGTCTTTTCATACTGTAACTATACCACATAAAAATGTAAAGTGAAATTTCCTGGGGGATTTTTTTTATGGGACCCTTTTTAAAAAAACACCCATCCCTGTTTTAAAAAACACCCATCCCTGTTTTACTGAGAGGGTAGAGGATTCTTTTTTTAAAAATTACCCCCGGGTCAAGGGAAAGGGGCGACCCCCTCGACCGTCTTATGCGAGCCACTCTAATAATAAAATATAATAATTAACTTAAAATATATATGTACTAGCACATGAGTACATGGCATGCTCGCACTGGTACATACACCCATACACTAGGTGCAGGTACACCGGACACAGGGCTACAGTGTAGGATTCAACCAACAACATTACACCACACGGGACAAAGGACATGGCGTTTTTGTAAACTTTTTTTTTTATTTTAGAAAATTAATGAAACACTTTATGAGTTTTTATTTTTCATGTCCCGATTTACCATTGAAAAATAAGGCTTAAACGGGGCATGAAATCCACCCATATGGCATAAGGTCAATACGACAAGCTTTTATGCTGTGTTGTCAATAGCAATCATTGATAAATAAGGCTCGTTTGGGGCGGGACATGAACGGGACATGAACTCATGTCCCGATTTAGCCTTATTTTTCGTGGGGTCGAAACCTCTTTTTTGCGTGTACCAACCCGATCCCGCTGATTTTGGGACATGACATCCCCCCCTTGACAACTCATGTCCCGCGCCATGTCCCGCCATATCCATCAACCCCTATATCAACCGTTATAACCCCAAAAAATAGACAATACTCAAAAACAATAGTCGTATAACTATTGCTATATAAAGACTTTATAAACGACACCACTTATCCACAGGTAGTATATTTGACACCGACATCACTATNGAATATACTATATCCAGATCGAGGGGCAACACATAAGACACCCCGAATATCTTATAGTATGGAATACATACAAATACGCAATTGGAAACAAGCAACAGTGAGGGTTGCACTAAAACGTGATGATAGAGTGCGTGGTGGTGGGGTAAAATATCTTAACGATAGAATATTGCGAACGCAAGACGAAAAAGAACGTGATGAACTTATACACATTAAAAAAACATACTATGGAATATAAACTAAAAAACGTATTGCTCCGCTTTAATGATAGCGAAAAGTCAATCCTAGTTATTGACTTGAATGACCATGCAAACGGCACCGCGTGCTATAACACACGTAAACGTGGATATGCAAAATGTAAGGAACTTTTTACAACCCTAGCGGAACTGGGCGACACATGCACACTATCTGTATATCGTCGCATTGCAGATGAGAAGTTTAACCTTCGCATGCACGCATGGTGTATGGTGGACTAAATAATCCCATGACCAAACACGAATTACTCCACGCCACACTGCTNGCAATCGCTTTGCTTATTCTCTTATATGGTATATGTTTCTTTTTAGCAATAATTTAACCGCCACAACGGGGGCATTGTACCCGTTTATATTATGCAAACAACACCACATTTTAAAAACTATTTACGAGGTATTGAAACAGTAAAGAAAAGACTAATAGTAAAACTTAAAAAAGGAAACTATGAGAATTTTGGACAAAAAGAATATCGAGACTTTAAAGACATGGTAAACCTGAACAGTGAAATACCTTTTCACGAAAAAGCAGAACTATGTGACAGATTTAGCAGTATGATAAATGAGATACAATAATATGAACAAACCAACAACACAGGATATTAAAAACAGATTTATTATCACGCTTGAATATATCAACAATCAAACACCAGAGAACTGGAAAAAGTTAGAGCGTTTTATTGTCAATCAATTAGACTTCGATACACGTCTCGAAATATCCAAGTCGCCTGAACTTTATTAAATTAAACTATTAAAGAGAAACACCATGAACACAACATATACAATCGAGATTTCAGAAGTCGTTACAAGTCCAGCAGAGGTATCTACTATGCTACAACAGATAGCAAATATGATAGATGAGGGTTATCAAAGTGGATACGCTCCGAATTGGAAAATAGTACGCCATGAGTTATAAGATGACAAAAATGGGAGAACTACAACAATTAAATTACGCAAAAGACAACGTCAAATGGTTACTTGACCACGCAGACGGGCTATGTGATATGAAAGGGCTTGTATACTGGGCGGAACGTGTCGAAACATTACGAGAAGAGATCAAAAAAGAGTTATAAACCGACATAGCAGACGTACACGAAAGCAGGGCAAGACATTTTTAACGCTATCTATGATAACACTATCAACCTAACAAAACTATAAAAAGAGTTACATTATGGCAACAGGAAGACAATTAATGAAACGACATGAGAAATTATTCGAAGCGATAAAAAACAAATTGAAAAAGGAGGCGGATATTAAAATTTTGATCGAGTTACTCGAAGTCGAACGAGAACTAACAATCCGAGAGACTGAATCGAGATAAAATGAAATACACAAATAATTATTGGCATTGGAGAGGGTTTACCGGACGGACTATTGTTGACGTTTACAATCAATACATAGCATTGGTAGAGGGTACGCAGGATAGAGGTTTTTATTAATTAATCACATGAGTTTTATATGGTAATAGTATATAACAAGATATTGAAAGCATATATGTGTTTTAGTACGTGTCGAACGTATGGAAGTCGGGCATTACTTGCATGCAAGGTATCACGTACCGAAGCACTATGTGCCGGATTATCACGTTTAATGTATAAGAGTATTTAATTATATGACAATCATTGAACAAAAAATTGAAGAGCTAAAAAATAAATATCTTGAAGTTGCGTCTGGTATTGGATTTAATGTGTCGGACTTTGAAAAAGATATGCACGATTTGGTGCAGGTCGTGCAGATGAGCAAACTTGAAAATGCACGAATCAGTGTACACCTTGCACAGAGCGATATTGACGATTTAAATGATGGTGTGGCGTTTGATTGGACGTTCCCGACACAGATCGACGGAGAGTATGTTGATCTTCATCTCTACAAAGCCGAAGAGGGTGATACAGATGATGAGATTGACACCGACATTATATAGAACTATACTATAAACATATGAAAAAAATCATTTTAGGCTTTATATTTGGCATGGCATGTGCGATAGGTGGAAGTGTCTATGGTGTGACATTGTTTACTTCACATGGATTTATTGTCCAACCAGTACAGAACGACGTACCAGTGATAAACATTGTCACACCGACACAGGACGTTGCACCACGTAATACTCAAATACAGTATGGTTTGGTATCTGAAGAATCACAGATTGTAAAACAAAGTCGAAGAATTAGCGAACTCGAAACTCGCGTATCAGCATTAGAATTAAAAATTAAGTAATGGAAACAATCAAAATTGTCGAACCACATCGCAAGGTATCCCGTCCGGTAACGCTCGCGGATCGGGAACGCGTGGAACATGACGGAAAAGAAATGCGAGCATTCATGTTATCGAAATACGCAGGAGTTGGCATGGCACATCCTCAAATTGACGACATTGATCCATTGGCATTTTTTATCACTCTTGAAGAATCAAATCGGATTATTCTCAATCCAAGAATTGTCACCCGGTCCGGTGTTATGACACAGTCGAAAGAGGGGTGCATGTCGTTCGATGGACGTGACCATGTATGGCATGATCGCCATGTATCGGTTACGGTGGAGTATGAACTGTTTAAAGGTAATACAATTATTAAAAAACGGAAAGTGGTGAATGGTTTTTTAGCAGTGGTATACCAACATGAGATAGATCATTTAAATGGTATATATTGCTATGATTAAAAACGATAAAGACGTGTGTCTACGGGGGCAGTGAAGCTGACCTCTGGCAATTACCTAAAGATTTTATTTTCCAATGTTCAAGAGATATTTTGTTTATCTTTGAAAGACTGAAATCTGAGTTACCAAAATTCAAAAATCTTTTAATTGAAGGAAAAATAAACGGCTCACAGTATTCTGGTACATGTGCATGCTTAGTAGGTACAATGGCTAATCTTAAATCAAAAGAAGTAAATGAAGTGTGTACTGATTTTATTCCTTTCTATGAAAAAGGGACGCAAAATATGGGGGAGACTTGGTTTTTGAATATCAAAGAAGATGATACCCCAGAGAATAATCAATTTTCTGCTCATGTACTCAAACTTGTAGAAATGGTTGAGTCAGGACAATACTACACCATTGAATATAATCCAACGGAAGAACAGTTGAAAGAATACGAGGCATATCGTGAGAGTATCAAAAAGGAGATTACTAACCACGCGAAAGCGTAAGAAGATATGAAAATCAAAGCAAACGGTAAACCAATAATCCCAGATGGATATGATTGGACAATCGAATATAACAATCCAATAAAAGAAGTGGACTTTTCAAAACTCGTACTTCATCAAGAGCCAGAACAAAAAGGTGGCAGTCTCAAAGGAGAAATCATTGCTGAACGTGTCAAAGACAAAAGCATGAATAGTGAAGTATTAGAATATCTACTCAAACATCAAAAATTGATTCCGAATAAATGGAAAGGAAAGTATATTTATTTCTGTGGAACTATTTATCGCGACTCTGATGACGACCTTTGCGTTCGGTGTCTATACTGTGGCGTTAATGGTGTCTGGAACTGGTGCTCCTACTACCTTGACGTTGTCTTTGGTAGCCCCAGCTTCGGTTTGCTTCTCGCAAGCACTCCGTCCTCTGAACCTGTATCTTCTTTAGAATCTTTGTCCTTTGACCGCCAATCAATAGAAAACCTAAGTATCGACTTCTGCGAGAAATGGTGTGATGGAAAGGCACGAGCAGTGATTGAACTACGCGATGAGATTATAAAGATAATGAAGTAACCCTATGACAGACGAAACAATCCAAGAGAAGAAGTGCAAGATATGTGAAGACTATCGAGGAAATCCACCACCTCATATATGTACCACTCCCCACCAACCACAAGAGGAATGGAAGGAAGAGTTTAAGGAATGGTTACAACCATTTCATCCGTCCACTTTAGCATTTGAAGAATTATCTGAGATGATAGAAAAACGTATCTCCCAAACCATCACCGATACCCTCACTAAGATAGAGGGAGAGATACAAACAATGGACGTATCAGGAGATGAAGCATTCCAGACAGTATGGCGACACGATGTCCTCTCAATCATTACCAACAATAAACCTAAATAATATATGCCCCCACAAAACGAAAACTGGAAAGAATTAAAGGAGTTATTTGAAGAAGAATTTTTTGGAAGATTTGTTGATTCGGGAGTATCTGATAGATTATCAAATAAAATTGCAGACTTCTGGCTCTCCCACATGTACGTCCATGAGCAGAGAGTGAGGGAAGAGATAGCCAAGGAGATAGAAGAACAGCAAAAAGATTGCCCAAATCACAATGAAGACAATCCAGTAGAATGTTATGGATATGAAGAACAGCGTAATCAAGCACTCACATTATCAGCATCAATAGCAAGAGGAAAATAACACATATGAAAAAGCAAGAATCAAAAAAACAAATGAAGGAAATACTTAGAATAGAAAATATTGTAAATAAAAGTAGAGTTACTAAAAGTAGAGTTACTAAAAAAGTATATTATAAACAAGTTTTTGATGCACTTATGTATATTGGAATAAATAGTCCAAAACCACCAAAGAAAATTTTAGAATCGTGGGATATAGTTGCAGATTTTATAGGAGATGTTGCAAGCGGACGTAGAAAATAATTTACCAACTTTAACAATAGGAGAGAAATGATTAAGTAGCATTCACCGACGAAGATAGAGAGGGGGGAGTGGCGGAAAAGGTAGACGCTAGCCAGTTCAAATCTGGAACGTAGTTACCGAAAGGTAGCTAGGATGGGCTATGGAGTCCTAGATTGAACCCTGAAGTCAATCATGCAGTGTGACTATACTAGTTGGATAAGATAACAAAAAAATGTTAGCAAGTGAAATATATTGCAGTTATCACCCTAGTCAAATCACTGCCTCCCCCTCCCTGTCTTTGTCCATTATTAGTAAGAGAGAAAATATATGAGTAAAATACGTTGGTTTTTACATAAATTATTATTTCCAAAATATCATGCCTCACTCACACGAGCATTCACAATATCAAGGGAATACATGGTAAAGAGTCCTGATGCAATAAAAAGAGAAGTTGGAGAAGATATATTTAACCACATAAGTTTTAGATAACCCCATGACCCTACTACAAAATGTGAAGAAAAAATGTAAATGTCCAGCAGGGTATTATCATGATGAAAGAATATCTTGTCAGAACCGTCACGAAATGGATAAAATGAAGAGAGTACCTGCTGTTATAATCAGAATATTTGGTTTGACACCTCAACACTATTGGAATTATTTAGTAGATTCTGATGAATATATTTTTAAAAATAATGATAGTTTACCATTTGAAATACGAAGAAAATATTCCCCTGAAATCAAAAGTTATGTAAGTTGGAGAAAACTAATGTTTTGTTTATTGTTAATAATTATATTTATTTTAATTTTAAATCTATGACCCTACACCAAAACTACCTAGAGAGTGTGAAGAAGTTTACTGAGAAATACCCAATCCTGAGACTATATCCTGAAAATTCAAATGAATTTGAAAGGTTTTGTACAGAAGATGTAAAACTTTTCCTCAAATCCCACACCATTGCACTGATAGAGGATACACTGAAAAATCTACCTAAAGAAAAAGAATATAATCCTATCGGTAAAGATGAATGGGAAAAGAGAGAGATTGGAAGCAAGCGAGGGTGGAATAGCGCGGTACAAACAATGAAAAACTACCTCCAACAGCAATTAGAACTAATACAAAAGGAACAATGAAAAGAAAAGATATAAGTGATTTTGAAGTCTGCAAAGCTGTCGATGAATACCAAAACAAAATACGGGATTTTCCGTATCAAATTCTGTCTAAGAAATTTGATTGCGATGAAAAACTTGCATATTCAGCCTGTGAAAGAGCGGAAAGAAATGGACTTATAGAATATGGAATATCACTCAGAACGGGATGGCTAACAGAGAAAGGAGAAGAATTACTAGCAAAAAAGGATGAAAAATAACATGAAACACTGCACACAATGTGGACGGGATAGTGCATATCCTCAGTTTCATTTTTCGATAAAATGTTATAATTAAACTGAATCATTCTTAACAACTAAATAAAAAGCCATGCACACACATTCAAATACAATTATCCGAACTATTTGGTGCGACGACTGTAACGCACCAAGACGACACACAATAATGCTTGCCACTTCTTTTCAAGACGGACAAGAGTATCACATTATTTTTCACTCTACTTGTTTGTACTGTTTGGATCACAAATTTAAATCCAAGATACAACAATGTGAAATTATCTCAAAAGATTGGAACTCCCTCGTGACTAAAGAACTGTATAATATTAAAGACATCCGTCAATAATGTGGTATACAATCCAAACGACACAAGAGTTCCACAACTCGTCTCTTGTATCAAATAAAAGTTATGTAAACGTATACTTTTTTGTAAATAGTAAAGGTAACACCCATCAATTTGAATTTAATTACACTCCGTCTCATGAAGAAATACAACAACGGATTAAAGACTTACATGTTGAAACAATATCTTGGGAATCATTCATAAAAAAAATATTATGATACTCTACTTTTTTATCGGGGCAATTTTGATACAAGGTATCAAACGCCTCATACGAGTTCGATTAAACAATCGCAGATACATGCACAAGGATAAAAGCCAGCCATTGGATGATTAGGGAGATGTATTCGAATAGGTATAGGGAGATGTATTCGAATAGGTATAGGGAGATGTATTCGAATAGGTATAGGGAGATGTATACTTTATGTATAATTATACATATTTAATTCGCCAGAACCGTTATAGAAACTCTCCTTATTGAAAGGAATAAGACTAGTAACTGTCTTCAATGACATCTCTGGCACAAAAAATACCGCATATTGCTTGCGGTATTTTTATTTGATAAAATTATCTAGTCCCTTATCGGGATATTCACTCATACAGTCAGAGCCATCGCCCTAGCGGTGGCTTTTTCTGTTATATAAGAAGTTATCCACTGTTTCCACATGATGATATGCTTGCATGGTGTCGGTGTCGTGAGTATAATATACGGAGATTAAAGTCTCCTAGTCAGAGATCAAAATCTTGTGGGGATATTTCACCACTTATTATCAAAACATGATCGTGTATTCGATTAGTAAACATTATTATATGGGATTAGAAAATAGGGAAGGTGGGAATTATATTACAATTCTCGGGGGAAAGTTCTGTCAGCGTGTTGCACAAGGAACAGAGGGAGCAGTAGAGCGTGTGAATAAACAATTAAAGACAGTACATGAAAAGTTTTACGATTCATTTACTGCGAAACTTGTTGGTATCAGAGTTACGGATGGTGCATACGGTAAATCATGGGTGTTTGATTTTCAGGATCGTGGAGAAATATACCACCTCCAACTATCATACTCAAACTCATTTGCAACAGCATTTCTTAAAATGCTTCCAAACATCGATCTGACGCAAGAGATTAAAGTATCTCCTTCAGTGAAAATGGAGGGCGACAAACAGCGTTCATCATTGTTCATTAACCAGAATGGACTACCAGTCAAACATGCATACACGAAAGATGCTCCAAATGGTATGCCTGATATGGAACAGATCACTATCAAAGGTCAACTGGTATGGGATGATACAAAGCGATTAGCATTTTTACAGAATATGGTAGATACTGTAATTGTTCCAAAATTACCAAAGCAGTCATTTGCAACTCCGGTTCAGACAACTGAACAACAAAATGCATTTGAGACTCCAGCGATTGATGACGATCTTGGTTTCTAATTATTAAACTAAATGGCTTGCACCCTATTGCAAAATTGTATGACAGAGAAACAAAACTATAAAATTATTGGAAGAATCGAAATCAAAGATGGTTCAGGTCAGACTCAAGGAGTATATAAAGAAGGTTTCGTATATACTTTTGAAAAAGAACTCGGTGATTTCTATGTTGAACAAGGACTTGCAATCCTTTCAGATTCAACAGTGGGTACCCGAGCAGTTGAAGGTGAAGTACCAACTGAAGAAGAAGCGAATCGTGTTGGATTATTTGTTTATATTCCACAGGCTCCAAGCCCAACTGATGATTCAGCTCCAATCAACTTCATTGAACATCCTACTATGCCAACACAAGCAGAAGAAAATGCTACAATAGGTATTGATACTACTATCGGTCAAGATCAATCTGTTACCGTAGAATACGGTAACTACGAAATCACTGCTGAAGATGTAGAATTCGCTGGTACAAAAATGGAATTTGGCGAACAGTATTTCATCGCTGAAAGTATCGGAGATGCTCTTGTAGCAGAAGGTAAAGCATTGAAGATTGTAGAGTAGAGAAGTAGGTCAAATGAACTAAAAACATGCAACACACACTGAACAACATCAGAGATAGAAAAGACACCATAAACGGTTTAAAAGGAGAGTTGCATCTCCCTAGTTCGACTGTTTAATGGTGTCTTTTCTGTTTCTGATGCATCAGTTATGTACATAACAAGTTGTGGAAAAGTCTGTGGATTGTGTGCGTAACTTATTAGAAGTGTGTGATAAACCCTAATGAAAACATATAATGCAAAATTTCTGAATAGTTTTCCTGACCATGTATATCGATACATTGATCAAACGGGGAATGGTAGACCACCAGTTTCTTCTTCGACAAGACGGGATGATTTAAATGAGTCTGGGTATGAGGCGTACTTTACTGTCAACGGATTCAAAGACTCACCTGATGCTAAGAAGGACCACTGCTCTTCACTCAATGCTTTCTTCATCGATATTGATGGTCGCAAGGATCCGGAAGAGTTGGAACGTATCAAAGAAAAATTAGAACCTTCTTTTATACTTGAAACAAAGAATGGCTATCATATTTATTGGCTACTTGATGAGCCAATATTTAAAGATGAACTCTTCGGAGAAAAGTGGGAGGATGTTGTTGCTCGCTGGGAAAAAATTGAGCAGTCAATTATTACAACATTGAACGCGGACAAGGTCGTCAAAGATCTGACGCGCATCATGCGTATTCCTGATACCTACTATTGGAAGAAATCAGGTGATGCATATAAAGGTGGGGTAGAAAATGCACCCTTCAAGATTAAAGGATTGCACAAAAACCCAACTGCAAATTACTCGATGAAGCAGTTGGAAGAAGCATTTCCACCGGTAGCGGAGGTCGCAAGTTTTCAACCGCATGTTACACAAAGTAACGAAAATATGAAGAAATATGCTGACGCGGAGAAAAAAGATTTCTTTGATCGAGTGAATGAGAAGTATCCGATGGAACAGCGACCAAGCTTTTCAAAACTTATTTCTGGCGAACCAGGAACATTACCACCAAATATTGTTTCTCGAAACCAGGCATTACTCATTGCATCGACTTTGATGAGACAGGCAGGATGGAGTAAGGTAAAAGCCATCAAACATATCGAGGAAGTTGGATGGCATGGTATTGAAAAGGAGGCAGGAGGTAGTCAGGAAATTCTCAACACAATCAATTCTGCATATAGTACTGGGTATATATACTCGTACAAAAACGAAATTATCGCGTTCAATATGACTCCGGAGGAACAGCAGAAAATTTCTACTGTCTATACGCTCGTTGCGAAGGACCGAAAGGAAGTCGACAAGACTCGATTTTCAAACTACGAATATGAAATTGCATCACGCTATCCGTATCTCAAAAAGAACGAGGTCGGCATCATCTTCAACTACGAGAACGGTGTGTATAAGATGATGAGTGACCAAGAAGTAACAAACATCGTATTGAATGCGTTGTATGAGGATATGCTCTGGGGCTATAGAACAACAAAACATGTGAAGGATAAGGTAGCATGCTTACTTTCAATAATCCCTGATTTAGTTTTGACTGATGATAGAGGATATATTTGTAACGTTAGAAATGGTTTACTGAATATCAACACTCGTGAATTAATGCCTCATACACCAAACTTCGTTTCGATGGTCCAATGTCCTGTTGATTTTGACCCTACAGCGACATGTCCGACATTTATAGAATGTATGGATGCCTGGATGGAAGGACCAGAATCAGATAAAAAGAAATTAATGTTGCAACAGTTTACCGGCTACTTACTCTCATCAAGCATGGCATATGCAAAAGCACTTTTCCTTGTTGGAGATGGAGGTAACGGAAAGTCTACGTTTGCTGATACCATATCTATGGTAATGGGTAATGAAGCAACATCTCGTATTGACCTCGAAGATTTGTATTCAATGTTTGGACTGAAAGGTTTGATTGGTAAACGACTTAATATCATCGAAGAGGTGAGTGGAAATTACTATCAGTCACATAAATTGAAGAAACTTATTTCCGGTGAAGAATTGACGATCAATATGAAGTATAAGGATCAGTTCAAGTTTAAACCGCAAGCCAAGTTCATATTCGCAGTCAATACAATGCCACGTGTTGATGACTCATCAACAGCAACCGAACGACGTATCATGGTGGTAAACTTCAATAATAACTTTAGACTTAATCCCAATACAGCACTTCGTTTCTCGAATGGTATTCTTGCAACTGAATTATCAGGTATTCTAAATTGGATGCTTGATGGGTCTGAATCACTTCGTGAAAATCAAGGATTTATGTCAACGATGGAACAGCGCGATTCACTTCTTGAATATCGTGAAGAAAATTCATCAGTCGAAGGATTTATCGGTGAATGTTTAGACTTTGTAGAAGGTGAAGTAAGCCTCGCTCGTGAATTATACGAAGAATATAAACAATACTGTATAAAGGATGGGCGTAAGTTCAAAGGAAATATTGCATTCTCAAAAGAGATGAAGGCATACGGCAAGCGCTATGAAAAATTCAATCTTCTTGAAAGAAAATCAGGACATGATACAGCTAAGTTTGAAGGGGTCAAGATTAATAAAAATTGGTCGGCTGAGAAGGTGTACACTCCATATAATCCACTAGATGCATTTTAATCTATGAAAACAACAATCGTAAGTATCGATACCGGAGACCCCCGTTTTGCCGAAAGTACATCAGCAGTCGTTCGCACGACATTTGATGGAGTAAAAATTGATCGATCAGCAATAGTGTACACAGGTAGTTTTGAAAAGCAGAAAGAAAGAATCCTCAGTAAATGCGCAGGTGCTGATTTTATTATCATCGAAAAGATAGACTCGACGAACAAGTATCTCGCTCGATCAGTGATTGAGGAACAGATTAATCTAATGAAATTCCTCCAAGAAAATGGATGTAATGTCAACGAGCTTATTAGAAGTGGTAGAAAAGAAATCATAACTGATGCACTCTTAAAACAAATACAATTATGGAGCGAAGGACCGCATGAGACACATCATAATGATGTGCGAGAAGCAACACGAAATGGATTATACTTCATGGTAAAAGATGAAGAGTTAAATAAGATATTATCGAACTATGTACAACATTTTTTCCAGTGAAAACAAAGAAATAGAAAACTATCAAAAAGAAGCTATTGATGGTATTGGTCTTCTTCTCGGCTCGCAGGAGAAAATGAAGAATAGTTTGATGTATTTCAGTATGGGAAAAGGTAAGACGCTCACTGCTGTACAGATTGTGCATAATGCGCAAGTAGCAGAAAACGTCAGTTCCCTAATCATTGTTGCACCACCTTCGACTCATAAACAGTGGGAAGACTTATTGAAAAAGTATCTGACTATTCCATTCAAAATCGTATCACACCAATGGCTCGGTAAGAACGAGGCTATACTCTCCAAGAACCTCTCCAAAACGCTCGTAATCGTGGATGAGGTGCATCAGTCGGCAAATAGAGGTAAAACCCTCACCAAGCTCGTCGCACGGCTCGTGGCAGCGTGCTACGGGGCGATCCTGATGTCTGGGACACCCTTCCGCAACAAAGAAGAGCGTCTGTACGTCGTTCACTCGTGGCTGTTCGAGGAGGTAGGCTCATACGAACATTGGCTATATCTTAATTGCAACACTGAACCAGACCGATTCGCCTACTACCCGAAATTCCTTTCGTTCAAGGTGGGAGAGATTGAAGACTTTTTAGAGTATATAGATGATGGATCACTGAAACGAATCTTTGTTGAAAAAGAAAGTCTCGTGTTCAAGAAAACGGAAGTGAGCCTTCCAATAAATAATCACGATATTGATATTCTTGAGAAGTATTCAGTATATGGGAATAACCGCCTTCAAGTAGCAAATTCTGTTCGTCAAAAACTCGCATATCTCAATTATCTAAAATACTGCAGATACATAGATAGAGGAGAAGACGGAGAAATGGTATTGAGCCATCCGCGAGAAGACATCATAAAAATCATTCGTGGATATGCACATCGGAATCCAATCGTGTACTCTTTCTCAAGTAAAATATCAAAACTATTCTTTGAGAAATATGGTGATGGAGCGTTTCGGGTAGATGGAAAAACTCCAAAGAAAAAGAAGGAAGAAACTATCGCATCGTATAAGAAGAACAAAGGTGTGATGTTTGCAACGGATAGTATCTCCACTGGTACAGATGGATTACAGGAAGTGACTGATCTTATTATTATTCTGGACGACACGATGGACGGTACGAATCGAGAGCAATTGATTGGGCGTATCGCTGGAGGATTTCGAAATACCGGAAACGCAGAGGTCGTATTTATTAGCATAGAATAAAAAGTTATCCACATTGACAGCGGTGTCAAATAGGAATATACTAACAGTGTCGATATAGTAATTCATATTTTATTAAATGAAACAAGAAACAAAAAAACGAAAAGAATTTCCTTTTGTACGAACCAATACACGTATCAGACCAGATCAGGCAAAATACGTAAAAACTGTTATTAAAAAACGTAAGGCAAAAGGAGAGAACATAGGAGAAGCAGAATTGCATCGTGAAATCTTTGACTATTACATGATTACCCACGCACTATAATTTATGTCTACATTATACGAAGAGTATGCGAGTATTGAGAATCAAATTGCTTCACTTGAAGAAAAACGTGATGCATTGAAACCAGAGATTATCAAAGAGATCAATGCGATGGGTAAGACAAATCTTGATATTGGAGTCGGATCATTTGTGATTGCTAAACTCAAGAAGTGGAAATATCCAAAGAAAGTAGTTGAGCTTGAAAATGAACTGAAAGCGGAGATTACAACTCTCACTGACACAATCAAGGAGGCAAAAGCAAAAGCAGAATCAACCGGTGAAGCAACGTTTGAGACAACAGATTCCCTTCGGTTTAAAGCGGTAGAATTATAAGTTAATTTTTTTATATCCAATGGCAACAAAAAATAAGGTAGTTGAAAAGAAACTAGTCGTTGCGAAAGCATCGAAGGCAGTAGTAACAAAAGTTCCAAAAGAAAAGAAAGTGAATGCTCCGAAAAGTTCAGTCGAGCTCGTATCATTCGGAGTGAAGGCAACGATTCCAGTAATGACATTTGGTAATATCCAGCCAGAAATTGTCGTGAAAGCAAAGACAATCGACGAGGCTATTGCATTTGCAATGCCAGTCATTGACAATCTTTTCGACACATATGTCGAAGCACCTCGTGATGGATCACCAAAGTCGAAGTTTTCAAAGGCAAATGTAACAGTTACTGAAAAGCAGGTTGCTCCATCATCTCCAGGCGCACCAACTCCTGTTCAGAAAGCTCCGGTCGCTCTCACACCAGTTGCACCCGTATCAGTTCCTGTTCAAACAGCTGAACAAACTAAAGCATTCGATGACGAACCAGAAACTCCTGTTGCAAAATCTGCAGCGTATGAGAAGGGCGAGAAGGCTATAGGCGCAGCGATGAGTTCTGCTGCTCTTGATTTGATTGAAGACCAGATTAAGAATTCAGTTAAATTGTCTGCGGAAGAGAAACCGTTTCTATTTACACTTCTTTTGAAAAAGAGAAAAGAGTTTAATTAATAGTTTAATTTTCTAACATATGAATATATTTTCTAACACAAATACAATTCGTTCACGTGTAATGGATAAAGTTAATGCATTAATTGAAGAGGCAGAAAAAAACTTTATTTTAGATTGTAAGGAAATTGATGAGCAAGCGAAGATTGACAAGGAGCATGCAGCTGATAAGCATGTAAAAGCTCTTGTTGGTAAAGTAATCTAGTGAGTAACAGATCGGTAGTTCAATGGTAGAAATTGCTTCGTGAGCTTTTGCAGAAATGTTTAAAACAACGAAGATAGATGTGGGGTTCGATTCCCCACCCGATCTTATGGAAGAAGAAACAAAAATCTTAATGCTCCCGAAGCCTCATTTGTCATGGAGTCAACTCACTTGCTGGCTTTCAAACCCTGCGCGATACCGCAAAGAGTATTTTGAGAGTGGACAGAAACTTGATACGAAGTTCCTGCGATTTGGAAAGAATATCGCAGAGCTGATTGAGACAGGTCAACATAAGGAACTTCTCCCAGACCTTGAAGTGTATGATTCACCAGAATTTGAAATCAAATGCAATGTGCACATGGTTCCATGTCTCTCATTCATTGACTCATACAATGAAGTTGAGACTCCCTATGTACCAGCAAATGTATTCCGAGAATACAAGACGGGTAAAATCCCGTGGACGAAGGCAAAAGTTCAGAAACATGACCAGCTCGTATTTTATGCAACGATGCTGAAATGGGGTACAGGTATAATGCCTGAATACTGCGATCTTGACTGGATTGAAACCAAAGAACAAGCAAATGAGTCTTTGGACTTCTGGCGAGAAAGTGGTAAAATTATTAACGTGACAGGTCGAATTGTCAGTTTCCACCGTGAGTTCGATGAACGCGAGATCGAGCGCATGGAACAATTAATAGTTAAAGTCGCGTACGAAATTTCAGATGCGTATCAAGCGTATTTGAGAGAGATATAAATATATGGTAAGAACAATGAAAATGCCTCCTATGCAAGTAAAAAAACCTGCTCCAAAAGCACCTCCAAAAGCTTCTGCGAATCCTGCTAAAGCTACTACAAAAGCTAATTTGAAAGTAGTATTTGGTATTCCTAAGAAGTAATTATTAATTTTATTTTTTAAATGTATGGCATCAAAAGACCCAATGAAAAAGTGGGAAGGTTCAAAAGCAGATAAAAAAGTAGACACTAAAATGGGTTTGAAAGAAGGTTCAAAAAAGGACAATACGGTAGACCGTAAAATGGCTACAAAATTATTAGCTAAAAAGAAATAATAGTATGGCAAACACAAAAAAGACAAGTTCTTTTGCTGGAAAGAGTAATGTACTTGGTCATGGTGGCCGAGCAGCACAACTGAAAGCACAAGGAGTTCCGGGTGCTGTTATTGGAGCAATTGCACGTTCAAAACAAGCGGCACCTGGTCAGAAAAATTTTTATCCTTCTAAGAAGAAATAATATATGACTGAAGAAGAAATCCGAACAAAATCAAAAGAGAAGATGGATAAAGTAAAAGCATTTTGCGAAGCACTTCAGGTTAGTTTTTCAGCAAAACAACGACTGAACTCTGATATGGTTCTTGAATGTATCGTAGTCTTTACCGATGAAGAAAAATATCCATCAGTAACTCGTGCTCCTGAAACTGCCCAAGTGGGGAATGTCACTCCTCAAAGTGACCCAGTAGCTCCACAATCATAATATGCTTAATTTACCGCTCTATAATAATGTACAAATTCGATTAGCCTTTGAATTTGGAACAATAATATCAGAAACAGCAAAAAAAATGAACGTGGAAATAACTCCTCTAATTATGGAGCGAGCTGAAAAGATTATTATCAATGAACTTCGAACTCGCACGTCAACACAAGTTGCTGGCGATATGGTTGGTCTTGTGCTTGCAGCTTTTGAAGTAAATTAATATACTATAGAAGTGGATACTCGGTGATTTGTAACGAATATTTTATGGTTTGGAATTAATCCGAGCCTCTGGATAAACGCTCAACGGTCCTCTTGTTCCGCTGAAATAAAAAAATACTTTAGCCTTTGATCGCACTTTGTATTCGATCTATATGCCGAGGTATTTTTTTATTTCTATAAATTATGTATTCCTTCGTACAATGCCCCCAATCCTGCTACTTTTGCACCTAATTTTATTCCTTTTTTAATGATTGGATTTTTCTTTAATATTTGATCATATTTTGATTGGCCTAATGTTTTTTCATTAAGAACATTTAAGTTTTTTCTCGATTCAATCAAATCTTTTTGATGTTGGAGATACTGTCGGTATTGTGTCGCTGCTTGTTCACTTTCAGGAGTTGAATTGATACCTCTATTTTTATAAAGAGCTTCTTTCAATTGGTCATCAGTAAGTCCGGTTCTTACATTACGTGATTTGAAATCAGTTAAATCTTTATTCGCTGTATTCACCTTTGAGATATCACCATACTTTATATGATCTTCATTCAATTGGTTCATATTATTACGAATAGTTTTACCAATTTCATCTACTTCAGTAGGTTTTAATCCACTATTCGGATTTAATGCCTCTTGTTTAACTTTTGTTATATATTGATCTATTTGTTTTCTACTATTATTCAAACTATCATTAGTATACAGATCACGAGCAGGAGCGTTATCATCCATTATTTTCATAACAGTTCCAACCATATCATCAGCAGTCTTACTATTTGGCATTCCATTTTTCAAATATGTATGCACTTGTTCAAAATTCATACCACCATTTTTTACTGTTTGCTCATTTAAAAACGGAGTCATTTTATTGTTTGCAAACTCTTTTCCAGCCTGAGTCAATTCTGCTTCTGCTTGTTGTGTTGTTGCTCCGGGAGTAATATATGTAGCAACTGATTTCCCACGTCGAATATCATTCTCAGGAGTGATTGGTTCACTTCCCTTAAATAATGTTGCATCTGTCTTTGGAAGTGCTGCCTCTCCTCTTCCTGTAGGAATTTTTACTCCTCCTACTGTCTTAACACCCGACGAAAGGTTGTCTTTTGTCATATTAATAACATTTTGTTCATGAGCAGCTGTTTCGCTAGTCAATTTCTGTTCAGGAGTTTGAAAGATTTTTGTCTGCGAAAGTCCAGGATATTGTGTTGTAGCAACATCAGCCACTTTACTTTTTGCTCCTGTAAAGAGTTGATTTGCTTTATTTGAAACAGTATCAACTGCTGGAATTGAAATATCCGGCAATTGATGGTTTTCTGCAAATTTTTGAATTACATCAACACCTTTCCCTGCAATATTTTTTAGTATTGTAGGAGTAATTGTTCCAATTACTTTTCCAGCTGCATCAAGAAGTGGTTTGCCGACTAATTCGAGCACTTTACCACTTCCAGCACCTAATGCGGTTTGCAGTAAAGTTTGTGCACTGAGCAAATCATTTCCCTCTTCAAGAGAATTACCAGCTCCATATAATGCACCACCTCCATAAGGATTTCCCGTCGCTAAAGCAGCCGTTTGCAATAATTGTCCTGTTACATCTTTTCCTGTAACATCTGCCAAATTCTTTATTGAAGTACCAGTACCCGGGACAGTCGTTGGTTGATTTCTACCAAGAACTTCAGGATGTTGAGCAAGATACTGATCATATTCAGCTGCTTTTTCGGGACTAGACATTTTTTCAGCCAAATATGCCGCGATATTCGCATATCCACTATTAATACTACTGTTTTGAGCAGTTTGACGTGCATTTTCAAGAGCTTGTTTTTTTTCAGGAGAAAGAAATTGTTCTGCTGCTAGGGTTCCTAAATTACCCACTTCACTTCCAAATTCCCCTCCTAATTTTACGATAGGGTCAACAATAGCTCCTGTTGCTTTTTGAAATAAATTTCGTGATGCAGGAACAGATGGAGTTGCTGGAACAGATGGAGTTGCTGGAACAGATGGAGTTGTCGGAGCAATGGGAACTGGAGTAGATACAGAAGGAGAAGGAGAAATACTATCCCCTCCATATTGTTTTGCAAGAGAAGTATAGTCCACCGGAGCTTTTACTGGAGGAGTTGAATTTACTGCACCGTATTGTTTTGCTATTGCTGAGTAATCCATAATTATTGTCCTATTGCCTTTTTAAATGCATCTGCTTGGGATTGTGTTGGAAAAACATGCATACCCCCGTCAGGATCAGTTACTAAAATTCCTGTACTTGATTGAGCAGATGGAGTTTGTGGTGCTGACCCTGTAGCATCAGTCGATGAATTTGTTGAATTTACTGGATGCAAAGCTACGAAATCAGTAAGTGTTTTTAGATCTTTCTTAAATTGATCTTCACTTTCTGAATTATTCAAAGAAGTAATTGCCGATTTCAATGTATCAAATTCTGTCTGTGTTACACGACCCATTCCTTTTAATAGATTAAGATTATCAAGAACAGGACCACTTATCACTTGATTTAATTTTGAATTAAAATCTGAAGCTGCCGATCCTGGTATAACTTTTCCAAATAATAATCCACCTCCAAGTCCTTTTGCACCAACAGCATCTTCAAATCCGTGGTTATTTGTAACCATATCATTAAGGTCAGATACGGCTTTATTTGTTGCTGCAAGTATATCATTCCCTGAACTTTTTGTTTGTGATAAACCTTGTGTTACTAGATTTTTTAATGTGGCATCTTTAATGTCACTCATTTTTGACTTACCTGAATTTATATTTGTAACCCAAGCATCAACAGTTGGATTTGACCCCGGAACATATGCACTTCCATTACCAATACTCGAGAATGCACTTCCGTCGGGAGTTCTTTTAAGCTCCAAATCATCTTTATGTTTCTGTGCCTGAAGTGCTAGTTGGTTCTTCAAATCAGCAGTTGCAGCGTCCTGTTTCTGTTTCGTGTTGAGTTTTGAAAGAGCATCATTAATAGCCGGATCATAGATACCAGCGTATGCTTTTTCAATTGCAGATAGTTCTTGCGGTGTATATGCAATTCCTGATGCACTCGCTACTTTATATGGGTCTGTCTCACCAACAGCAATATCATTTCGAGAGTTATTAAGACCTGCAGCACTTTGTTGGAGTTGTTCAGTTGTTTGCGGACCTTGTGAAAGAGTATCACCAGCAAATTTTGGAATGTCACCATTTGGTGCACCGGGAGCTGCATTGGCAATATTAGCCGCAATTTCTTGTGGCGTATAAAAAGTTCCATCTGGTTTGACCCATTGTTGAGGAACAGTTACTCCTTTATTAGAATTAGTCGAAACTGGAGCGGTTACTTTTTTATTCGTAACCGGAGCATTTTTGCCTGTATATACAGCATTTAGAGTAGGTCCCGTACCACCAGTCGTTGGTGCGGTAATAACTGGAGCAGTAGGAGCCTGACCTGACGGAGTTGAATAACTTCCTGCTCCATTAGGAAGTGACTGAGTACGCATAGGTACTGGAGCAGTTGTAACAACACCTTTGTTTACTGGAGTCTTAAAAAGGTTCAAAAGTGAAGTTGGTTGACTTGTGCTAAAAAGTGAATTTAATGACATATATTTTACAATTGAGTTTGATAACCAGAAGGCAAAATCTTATTCGCCTTATTCGCTAGTAATGATGCAGCTCGAGTCTGTACTGCTGCTCTATTCGCATTTACTGCTGTACCTTGATAATTTGTCCCTGCTGGATTGTATGCCGATGAAATACTGCCAGAGGAAACATTATTTCGAGCAGCACCCGGGTTGTACACATTACTTGGCGTTTGGTAGTACTGAGAAAGTGTTGGACTTTGTGCAGCATTTGTTCCATATTTATACGCGTAATTACCAGCTGTTGTTGCTATATTTGAACCGGCTTCAGCGACCTTGGCCGCGTCGGCTTTATCATACTGATTCTTCAAATTATTTTGTTTTTGAATACGTGAACCAGAAAAGAGTATTCCATTATTCGCAGCATTCTGATCAAGGTCATTTTTATCAGCAACAAAATTAGTTTTGGATGTATCAAGATACTGAGAAAGTCCACGACTCGTGTCTGCAAGATTTTGTGCAGTTGTGTTTTGGTCATAGTTTTGCTGTTCTTGGAATTGAGGAGCAAGAGCCGCATTTGCTTTCGCTACTGCATTTTGCTGGTCTTCTGCTGAAAATGGTTTACCTGTATTATCAACAACTCCTGACCAATCTCCCGTCATATACGCATTCGTAATAGCATCAGATTGATTCTGTGATGTAAGATGAGAAAGATTGGGATTTGAGGCCACAGCAGAAGAAATAGCTTTATTCATTGCAGCTGTTGTTTGTGGCCCTAGGATTCCGTCCACTTTCAAACCAGCTCCTTGGAGGTTAAGCTGGGTTTGTAACGATTTTATCTGGTCAGGTGTCATATATATATAAATTATACTAATTTAAAAAAAGAATAGCAATTAATAAATCCCATTTTCTGCTAATTTTTTCTTTAAAAGGTCGACTTCTACTGTTAATTCTCTCATTGCTTGCATTAATAATCCAATCATTCGAGTATGCTCAATTTCAAGGCCTTCATCTGTGTGGTGCATGACTTCTTCAGGAAATGTTCTATCATCAAAGTATAAACCATCTCCAAAGTGACCTCTATCTCCGACATATGTTGGTTCAGGAATCTTTCGAATTACATCAAGAGCCTTTGTAACAGTCGGAAGTGGACATGCCACAACAGCACCATAAAAATTACCAAATTTGGCACTCGGAGACCCGATATTATAGACACCCGGCGTATCAGGGAGTATATTACCGCCGATAAGTACATTTAAATCAGGAGTAATTGTAACCAAATTAAATAATTCGAAGGTAGTAGCAGATAAATCGCCTGTACCCGAACCACCTCCTGCCCCATTTGTTGTACAAGCATTATCGACAGCAGGATTAAACGATATATTATTTGTATGATCGGCATAAAAAACAGATGATGACACTTTCTGGATGAGCAATGCTGTAGCCCCTGTGACATTTCCAGTAATTGTGTCTCCAACAGCAAATGAAGTTGACGATGCAAAATTCAACTGTTCTCCAAGTTTACCTAATGCTGAAAAACCATCTTTTCCTTCTCCAGCAATGTATGTAACCACTCCCTGTTTTGTTGGATCAATTTTAGAATAATCACTACTTAAAAAAGTAGGTCGAGAATCATACTCATAGATACGTGTAATTTCGGTTCGAACACTATTTTTACCATGCAATATAATAAAATCAGTAAAAGTTTTCTGGTCAGTAGCAACACCACTTCGTCCAATAAATACGTAATTATTTTGTCCACCAGCAGCTACTTCAGAATAGAACATTTCAAAAACATTTTCTAAATTGTTATTTGCTCCATGACGCTTTTGGATTATAAAATTACCGGGATTTTTGTCAGACCGAATAAATTGAATAGTCGAAGTATCTCCATTAATAGAACCAGTCCCCCCTGTGGAATCATCATAAAAACGAGCATCATTTCCTGATATCTCAACTCTATTAGGTAAAGCTGAAGTTTGAAAAAAACAAGAAGTAATAACTGTCCCTGTAATAACATTTCGAGCATTCTTTGAATTATCATTTGCCTCTTTTATATTGTCAGCAGGAAGAGGAACAGTCCCCCGATTGTTCGCTGAAAGTTGTGAAGCATCTGCTGTACCAGATGTTTGATTCGATTTATATCCAAATCGATTAAATTGTAAATCTTGAAAATTCATTAATTTGTTTCATACCCTTTAACATTAATTGAAAGAATCTCTATTCCATGAATAACTATTGGTGTACCTGAAGAATTACCAGTAATACGTAATCGAACAACTTCAAAATCATCAGTAGATGCATTTGGGAAAAGAGACATATTCTCTTGATCGACTGTTCCAATATCTCCCCATACATTAGGAGGTTGTTTCTGAATTTGATATTCTACTCGTGCCCCCGCTGCGTTTTCTGAGTATAAATTGACACCACTAATAGCTTGTGTTTTTGCATACACATCAGTAAAACTACGCCATCGGTCAATATATTCAAAATAAATAGAATCATTAAAATCAGTAAATCCTGTATCAAGTTGACCTAGTACATCGCTTGTTATAGAACTTGAAGATGTTCCAATGAGTTTTTTCACTGATATTCCATCATTATAGACAACCATCGAATTTATGAGTTTGTGAGCATAGTCATATATTGTCCATACTTGTGTTGAGATTGTATACCGAACGACACAATTGCGATATGTTACACCTTCTACGGTAACAGTCCCAATTGCCCATGAAATTGAATCAAATTGATCCCATTGACCGACAATAGTACTATACTTCGACAAGGGGATTGCTTGTACAAAGTCGATAATACGACGCGAGATTTCAGTTGGTTGTCCGTCGTAATTAAATTGATAGAAACCAGATGAATGATGGAAATATAGACCATCTTTCGCTTGTACGATTGATTCTTGTGAGTATGTTCCAACATTGTATGCAGGGTATGCATCTACTGATGTTGCACCATAAATTCGATAAATTGAATTTTGTTTGAATACAAGAAGAGCACGAGGGACTCTGAACAATCCAGTGAAAGTCTGTCCATCTTGTGGAGAAAAGTTTTGAATAAAATTAGTATTGATATCAAATGAAAGAGTATATGTATCCGGTGGGGCAAATTGCACAATATCTGTATAATAAATCACATCATTTACTGCATCTGCTACCCATACGCGGCCCTCGAATCCGGCAGAAATATAGTCCGCAGGAGGAAAATCAGCAGGGACAAGATCGGTCCCGAAACTACCTCCATTTGAGGTTTGAACAGGAGAATTAAATGTTCCATTTACTCGCCAAATATAGTTCAAGAATTGTGCCCATCGAGCCTTCGTATCAGCACCAATTGAACCTAAATTTGTCCATGTTAATTGATCCCATACAAGATATGTGTTTCCACATTGTATGAATAGTCGATGAGTTCCTAGAGAAGATGAAGCATATATCGAGAAAATCATATCATTTGTTTGAGGAATCCAATTTATGAGATCACTTGAAAATGATTCATTACCAGGTCCTGCACCAGTATTATCAATACCTGCAGCAAGAAAATTACTTCCGTCTCCACCAGCATAATTTAATACCGCAACATATGTAACTGCTGGATTCAAAAGAATCCGATTTGCAATCGTAAAATTAAATTGTTGAAAGGCAAAAGATGTTCCAATTGTTGAAATTGGAACCAAGTCTGAAGTAGCTAGGATAGGTCCTGTAGGAATTGCATTTGTACCATATGTACCAGTTGCAGCAAAAATTGTAACCGCAATATTTCCTCCGGGAGAACCAGTTTTACTTATATAAAATTGAATATTATCCAAACGACATTGCGTTGGTACTTGAAAAGCTTGTCCAATTGCAATAACTGATCCGTTAAAAAGATCAGTTGTCACATTTTGGTGACTTGATCCCCATGATATCTGTTCTGCAGGGACACCCTTTGTTTGTAATGATGCCATTGAAAGAATATCAAGAGGAACTGTTACTGGAAAACTTTCTCCATAATTAGAAACACCTAAACGAGTTTGTATGGCACCAACTCTATCAAAGTTCATATTTACTGCAATCTGAGCTGAATTTTGTGGTGTAACCGTATCATCAAGTTGTGCAGTTCGAATAATCCCCTCTGTAGGAAATGGAATTTTAATATTTTTTATTGAATCACTGTTCATATAGTTAAAAAGTTATCACGAGCAAATAATGTATCTTCATTCGTTGCAGTTTCGGCCATACGATCCCATTGAATTTTATTCTTTTCAAAACTCATGTGTCCCATAAGTTTAATTGCTGCTTTAAAATTAGCATTGATATTGATTGCACAGAGAGCATTTCTGCGCGCAACTTCACCTTGTTGAATATTCCAATAAGCAACAGCAAGCATAAAAAATGCGTCAGCACGTTCAGGAAGCCATGTTGCAATATGTAAATATATTTCAAGATATTTTATAGCATTCAACCAATCTTTTCTATACCCCAGTTCTCTTCCTAGATAGTAAAGAGCACGAGTATTTTCTGGTTCTGAATCTATAACTTGTTGAAGGATTCTTATATTTCGGTCAGGGTCAAGAGTATGAGCTGGAGATGAACCAAAAGTAATTCCAACTTCTATATTTTGATCTGCTATAGAATTAATAAGTTCATGTATTTTACCAATCCAAAAAATTTCTGGTGTATTTCTGAACAGACGTGGAACATAAAATTTAAAATCACCTGATTGCATTCGTATACCAACTGCATTACCATCAAAAGTTGATATAAAATCTCGTATTTTCTCAATACCACCTTCTTCCATAACTTCATCAGCATCAATTGAAATAATCCAGTCTCCTGTACAACTTTCACGTGCAAAATTACGTGCTGCAGAAAAATCATCGCACCATTGGAAACTGTACACTTTATTTGTCGCCATAAGAGCAATTTCTACTGTTTTATCAGTCGAACCAGTATCTACAATTACAATTTCGTCAGCTCCTTTGACACTTTCAAGACATTGAGCAAGCATAGCTTCCTCATTTCTTACGATCATTGCAATTGAAATCTTATTTTTATTCATTATGATAATTTACCTATTTGGGTACTTAATTCCTTAAGTACCCTTTAGAAAAACTATGCAGAGAGATTTATATACACATTCCAAGTACCGGTACCAGTGTTTACGAAGAGTAAACGAGTACCTTTTCCTGAAGGAACGGCAGCAGTACCAATAACAGTAGTACCTGTTGCACCAGTAATTGTGAGTGTTTGACCACCTCCAAGGTTTTGGAAAACAGTTGAGAAACTAGAACCGACAACTACTCCCGGAACAGCTGCTGAGAGCAATGTTCCAATAGGAAGAGTGACTGTACCAGCACCTGTTGCACCAGTTTGTGTAACAAGACCAGTAATAAGTTGAGCTGCTGTTGGTGTACTGTTTTGAACAGTTCCAAGAGCAGATTCAACTGTAATACCAAAAGGAGAACCAATTGATGTCCATGCTGGTACTGCAGTTGTTCCACTCATAATGTATACACCAGAACCATTATAGTCCTGAATAATACAATCAGGAGCGAAAATACCTGCAAATCCTGCACCTGCATATTGTGAAATTGGTCCTGAAATCAATGTTCCTTGAAGAACATACTGATTTACCGGTGTTGCCAATGTAATATCGATTAGAGGGATATTTGGGTTTGATTTAGCCATACGTTTATTCGCAGTAGGATGCGAGCCATTTAATTAATAAGTCTCTATAGTGGTAGCCTGTCCTGTGTAAAGATTGTTGAAAAGTGCAGTAAGCAAATCTCCAAACTTCACTAAATCAGGGTCATTTTCGCTCAAAGTAACATCTTTTCGATACTTAATCGCGTATTTAAGATACCATTTATAAATCTCTCGATATGGTTCAGGTAACTCTTGGTAGAGGTCTGTTATCTTATCAAGTTTTTTATAAAAATCTATATAAAGATTGTTTCCCTGCATTGAATCAGGAATCAGACTATTAAAATACAATTTGTTACTCCAAACTGTATAAAAAATAGGCTGAGCGATAGTCGGGTTCGACCACACCCGAGTTCCTGCAGGGATATTTCTAGTAATTCCAGTAACGCCAGTGAGCTGGTTTGTTACAAGATCAACACCTGTGTATGCAATTTGCATAATAAGTTGATCATAATCAGTAGTAGCAACATACGCTACTCCATTACCGGTATCCCAGAAATCTCCGGTACTATCGAGAGAAAGAGTTGTATCACCAATAGATGCATTAATTTGAGTTGTACCTCCCATAACATTATACGATGTTTGATTCCAAGAACGTTTATCAATATATTTTAGATTATAAGGAGCAAGAACATTCCCAAGGAGAAATCGACATGCAAGAACTGATCTATCGGTATCTGTAAAGTCAATATTATCAGGTAAATCAACAGAGTTATTACCAGCAAGAACTTTCAATGGATGTTCGAACTCTTCGAGCCACGCATGACGAATCCCGTAAAGCTTCATTTGAGCAAATTTACGAGCATCTTCCATTGATTTTATTAGAAATGTTGTATTAATCTTTGGATCATTCTCTGAAATTCCCATAGCATTTGTTACTGAGTAACAAATCTCAGCAACAGAGTTTTCAGGATATGCAAGAACACTGATTGGAACAGAAAAACTTGAAACATCAGAAGTCTGAGAATTTTTCCATTCAACTTTATAATAATCAGTCGTAAGTCCTAGAGAATCAAGTATTACAGTATTCTGTTGTGTAACTTGCATTAAATTACTTGCAAGAAGAGTATATGTACCGTCAATTGTTGAAGATTTATATACATTAACAGTATCATATACTACTTGTTGCACTAAATCACCCCGATTATGAAGTTGTTTTGTCGCAGTTACAGTAAAATTTTGGTCAGTGTGTGTTGACGCATATCCAAATTCACAGTTTTCGGCTCCAAGATTCGAAAGGAGAAGTATAATTGACCCTGCAGTAAAGTCTGTCGCATTATCAACTGGAATAGCAGTAGCTCCAATCGCCAAATTGGTCGCAATATACGTAAAAACTTTACTCGTCAATTGATTCGGAATTACGATACTGTTTCCTATATTATGTTTTATGACAATTTGTGGAAACATATAGTTTAATTGTACATTATTTTATATCTAATAGTCAAAATAAAATTAATTATGTCCATATACTGTTACTATTGAACCAACAGAAAAAGTATTCGATCCATCAGCTAAAAATTGTATCGAAGAAATATTTGCTGCCCCTGACCATTGTCCTGCTCCTACTATCGTAGGTGGTATCGAACCTCCTCCTGAAATATATTGATTATAAATAGTTCCAAATCCGGGTCCATCATTGTTTATATATATATTTCCATAGTACACGTTATCATTTGTGGGACCCAATGTTAGATTACTATCTCCTGCAGCATTTAAATAACTCCAAGAAGTTGACATTCTAGCCAAAGACCAATTATAGAACATTCCTGAATTATTAAATGTCATGAATAGTTTCGAGGTAATAGTTGCTGTCAATCGTATTTCTACCCATAAATATTTATATGTACTCGGTGAACAAGAAACAGAAACGGTTCCAGTTGCTGACCCTGAAACTACTGTTTGTCCTATTTGATTCCAAAGACCATTACTGCCAGTCGGACCGGTTGCTCCGGTAGGACCAGTCGGACCGGTGGGACCTGTACCTGTACCTCCTGTAGACCCAGTCGGACCGGTTGTTCCGGTAGGACCAGTCGGACCGGTGGGACCAGTACCTGTACCTCCTGTAGATCCAGTCGGACCGGTTGCTCCGGTGGGACCTGTCGGACCGGTGGGGCCTGTACCTGTACCTCCTGTAGACCCAGTCGGACCGGTTGCTCCGGTAGGACCAGTCGGACCGGTGGGACCTGTACCTGTACCTCCTGTAGACCCAGTCGGACCGGTTGCTCCGGTAGGACCAGTCGGACCGGTGGGACCGGTGGGACCGGTGGGACCAGTAGTGCCGGTAGGTCCTGTAGGAACAGCATGTCCTGAATCAACCCATGCCATACTATTCTCATCCCATATCCAAATAGTGTTGGTAGATGCAACTTCTGCATATGCACCAACAAAACCGATTGGATATGCAGTTGAAAGAGCAGTAGGATTTATAAAATATCCCACGAAATTTGGATCTGCTCCTTGATTTGATAAGTATGACATAATTTTTAATTAATTATTTGGAATAATACTATTACCAGCTAAAAGATGTTCACCGAACATGAGAATTGGTAAAAGAGCATCAAGACTTTCAGTCGCTGGAGACATACCATGCACTGCTTGAATACCTGCTACCCCTGCCGTAAGAATGATAAGTGCGATAGTTCGCACACTATGCCAATTGATTTGTGTCATATATGTATGATTAATTATTAATAATTTTTTCTACATCTTCCACATCAGTTTCACTTTCTGTTGTTGCACCTGTTTCATTGTTCACAATGAAACTTTCAGGTTTATACATTGGGTCACGCATTGCTTCATCTGCTGGTTCATCACCAGTGAGATTACAGACAACTTGGATGTCAGGATTACCGATACGTGATTGTATTTCTGCTTTCACTTCATCCATTGTTTTCTTTCCATCAAGAGAAATTGTCTCCCATGATAGTGGACGGAGTGTGCCATCTTGTTCGTTCAATTCTGAACGTACCATGCACACTTTTGTCTGATTCATGTCTTCAAAAAAAGACACTTTATAAATTTGTTCTACTTCTTTCATACTTGTTTACTCGTCTAATTAATAATCTTACGCAGTGTATTGTTTTATAACACTGAGAAAGTCTTGTAAATTGTTGTATCCCCCATTAACGAGATACCGTACCTGTGTCCAATTCTGTGCGTTACATGCGTCTATACAACCTCTCTCTTTGAAGTATAGAGCAAATATCTTAGCAGAAGTGGCAAGGTCAAGAGCTAGTTCTGGGTGACATACAAGGTCTACTCCTATTATACCACCAAAGTGAGTGTAGTTGGCACGCCCTGTGAGTTGGATAAGTCCGCGTCCTTTGTATTTTACTCCATCGCCAGGGATAAGATTCTGTAAATCTACTCGTCCCTGATATTCTTGACCACTAGCGATTTCTTCAACGGGTTTAAACGCTCTACCACACTCAATTCGAACAGTAGCGATTGCACCTGTCATTACATTGTCTGAATACACACCTAGGTCATTCAGTGCCTTAGAGATGGCATCATAACAATCACTTGCACTCTGTTGATTTGGTGTCCCCATGTAAAAGGACATGAATTTGTCTTTAGTCATTATTTTTCTCCTCCTTTTAAGAGTGTCATAATCTCACGAATATCGAGTTGAATTTTAGAAATTGCCTCAGACAGTCTATCTTTGAGGGTGTCAATTTGGATACCTGACGCGACTACTTTCTGCTGTAAGTCACCAATCTTTGCGTCATGGTTTTCCTTTTGTTCTTTTAGTTTGTCAATAAAGTTTTTGTAGTCTTGTTCTCGTAGACGAGCAACTTCTTTCATTTGACTATACGTATATCCACATGCAAAAACAAAAGAGATAATTCCGAAGATTGTCTGCCAGTATGTATTGATAATATCTACAAGACTCATATATTAACTCGTCTGTGTGTCTCCACTGTTATCAGTTGGAGGAACAACAACAGGGAACGTGACGTTTGCATTTAGGTCTGCCAAGAGAGTTTCCTCTGCTGTTTTGTTCGCTGTAGTTATGGCAATAACTTGCGTTGAAGCATTGATACGACTTTGTATCATTTTGACAGTTGTTGTTTCGACCTTTCCACCGACATACTTGATAGCAACAAGACGATTCTCATTCGCTGTGTCTGGTGCGGTATCCAACAATGTATACCCTTGTACTTCCTTGTTATGATATGTGATCATATATTTCCTAGGGACATTCCCTGACTAACTAATAATAGCGACTGAGGTTGCCAAGCCATAGATTATTGTGCGTGATGACTACTGTTGATTATCCAGTAGTTATATGTTCCATCGTCCCAATACTGGAGGGTAATAGAGCATGAATTATCTGAAAATAGAATACCTGTTTCTAACTGTAGAGAATACATTGAACCAGAAAATGGAGAGCCAATAGAATATCCATTTCCGTCTATGGTGATTCTATTGTTTCCGTCTGTTGTTGAGAGCGTTACTGTATAACCATTTTTGATATTCGCACCTTGTGGAAGAATAAAAGTATGACTAGTACTAGGATTCACCATGTTTACATGATTTTCATTTCCGCTGAGGAGGTAGTCACCATCATGTATATTTACTACATCTGATGCGACTGCACTAACGAAACTAATATACGGATTATTATTTATATCTACACCCCATTGTGTGTTTGCAGTAGTTTGGTTATACATCACCATGCTATTGCCACTAATTTCAGAACGGAGATAGTTACCACCTGAATCCCAACCAAAGCGAGCCATCTGATTTCCTTGGTCAATATGTACTCCGTTAGTGTTACTATCTTTAAAGAATAATACTTGATTATTCATGTCTGACTGCAAGAATGTATACCCACCGAGTGAGAGATTCAAAGTATTTGTACTTCCAGGGTCAAATGAAATACCTGCACCGTTTATAGAGTCTTGGAAGTAGTACTGGCGAGCTGCTTGATTTCCATAAAATGAAGTACCATAGTTACCACTGTAGAATTGAAATGAGTAATTATTTGCAGAGAAAGCAGCGTGCATACCACCAGAGCCATATGCGTCATTAACATCTCCAAAGTCAATGTTTCCTCCTCCTGTAGATTTGAAGAAAGCATACTGATAGCCGAGTTGTCCGTAGTTCGTATTACCGTCTATAGTGAGGTAATCTATACTAGCACTTTTTACATTCAAGACACTCGTACTTGGCGTGAGTTCTATTCGTGTACCTGACGTACCTACGAGCAATGCACTGGTACTCGGATTAAAGGTGAAGTTTGCATTACCACCTATAGCATTTGTTCCTGTGAAGTATGAGACTTGGTTTGCGGTTCCAGAGCCACCGATTGCTCCTGTAGGTCCAGTTGCTCCTGTAGG
>JGI24890J29729_1000231_pt1 | contig 41562 bp, 51 predicted proteins | sample FreactcultureFD7_FD_29729 | JGI IMG/M metagenome (IMG submission 29729)
TCCTTCTGAATGTTGTAGTCGGAGAGAGTGCGTCCGTCCTCGAGTTGTTTTCCAGCGAAGATGAGACGTTGTTGATCTGGAGGGATTCCTTCTTTGTCTTGAATCTTGGCCTTGACATTGTCAATCGTGTCGGAAGATTCAACTTCGAGAGTGATCTGAGAGAAGAAAGGGAAACCAACACGAGTCAGTCTCGTCTCAAGGAGGGGAAATGAGTGATACTGATGGCTTACGGTCTTTCCAGTGAGGGTCTTTACGAAGATCTGCATGATGTGAGCTGTTTCTGTGGCTGTGAGTGGTAGGAAGAGAGAGAGGAGTCAGCAAATGGTGGCGAGAACAGATCGAGGGGGCGGTGTCAGAGAGGGGGATCTGATGTTCAACTTACTGTGTTGTGTTGGAGTAGGTGTGGTGAGTCTCAAGTGGATCTGAGAGAGAAAGTGTAGAAGTGTGAGGAAAGAGAGAGAGAGAGGGAAGGATTCCCACGCGCTGACGATTCGAAATTTGATAACAATGATCGACGTTGACCAAACCTAATCTCGCCTATCAAAATCTGGGGTCACTTTCTCCCAAGGAGTACACTCGAACAGTAGCTGGACCTTGTGAGCTCTGAATTGAGGTAGAATTCAAGCAATGCCGAAAATGAAAAACTTCGAAAAAAAGTCGAGTCGAACTTCGCAAGGATTTCGTTGGGATTTCGCAAGCAATTCGCAAGTTATTCGCTTTCAGCCATCTCCCGAGCGGACGAAGGAGAGCCATCCTTACAGAGCCTGCTCCTCTTGACGATCTCGTCACCGAAGGAGTCGATCTGAGACTCGCAGGCAGGAAACTTGAGATTGTCAAGAATCTTTCAAACTGCGAGGACGGCGACGATGTTTGAGACCGCTGATCTCCTCTCAGCCCGTCAGAGCAGCCTCATATTGGGTCGCTTCATCGCTGACCCGCGAGGGATCAGATTCATAGGATCTGGCGTGTCTGACTGTCAGAAATCGAAAACAAAGCCTTGACCAAGCGAATTTTCCGACTATGGTTGCCTATCTCAGCGTTAGTCTCGCCGGAGGACGGGAGAGACCCCCAATCGACACATTCGCCTAGCAAGCGAACAAGCTTTAGCGTGAAATATGAGGGAAAAGTTCCTTGCCTCGCCAATCGGATATAGATCTTGACGTAACAAACCCTCGACGCTCGACCCCTGACGCGAAGCATCTTCTCCGCTTGATCAATTCAGAAGCGAGAAGCGAGGAAACCGGCGAGCACCGAGCAGGAAGTCAGAGCATTCTCGACACATTGTGATTTTGAACCTTTGCGCCTATTCAGTGAGCTTCGACCAAGTTAGGCAGGCTACTCAGGCGTGAAATACAGCAGTACCTCAGTCAGATGCCTGACAGCAGTCCAAGGCATCAGCATGGTTGGCGTCGCTCTCGAGCTAAGACTTTATCCGAAGAAGTGATTCTCGAGATCCACTCTCTGCGTCTCCCAATGCCAATGCGAACGAAGAATCAAAACTTGGAATTTCCTTGGGCACAGATAGGTACAGCAAACTCAACGAAATGGAAAGAAAAGCACAAAAACGAAAATCATGAAAATCGGGAAACTTTGACGAAACAAAACAGCTAGCACTTCTTTGACTTTGAAGCATGATAGACCCATGTTATCTATCTCCAGGCTCCTTCGGACTGCCTATCTGAAAGGGTCTTGAGCATGACTTTAGACAGAAGTGGGGATTTTGATAGGTTCGATGTTCCAGATTTCTGCAGAACGATGGTACGCGCTTAGCATCTGGTCACACACATGTGAAAGATAGAAAGAGGAGGCCAAGCTTACCATCGGCGTATTGCATGACGGCACGATCGGAAGAGAAGAAACCCATTTTCGAAGTAGTTCGAACTGTTCGTCGAGCGCGTCAGCTACGGTATCGAGAGAGCGAGGAGATGGTCTAAGCATACTACTCATCTCGGTCCAGCGTTCTTGATCGACAAAAGCTTCGTCGACCATCTTTTGAGCAGAAAGATACGAGAGGAAGTCGTCTGAAACGAGGTCTATCGTCGTTTGGGGAAGGAGTCGTCAGCTCGTTATCCGAGTATAGTCGTACTAAGAACTGGCTTACAGTGATCTTTGCCTTCGAAGATGTCGCGAATCAAAGGTTCGAAAGGACCGTAATCTCCGAGTTTTCCGGAACGAATGAAGTCGATCGCTTCCATGAGTTCAGGAGGGTACTGAGCATGGCCGTATTGATGGATCTTCCTTCTCTCTTCGACCTCGTGAGCGAGGTAGCCAAAGGTGAAGACTGGAGACGATAGGAAGGAAGGATCAAAGTCGGGGGGAGTTAGTAAATTTTCGATTTTGAGGGAAAATACGACGACGAGTACTCACTGTTGTCCTCTCCACCGTGCTCCATGATCTCGACATTAGCTCCATCAACTGTACCGAGAAGAATTCCTCCAGACAAGCAGAACTTCATGTTCGACTGGCAGAAACGAAGAAGTCAGTCTGACTTTCCCGTACGAGATGGATGCTTGTACTCACAGTTCCCGAGGCTTCCGTTCCAGCAGTAGAGATGTGTTCACTGATGTCCGAAGCGGGGACGAGGATCTCCGCTAAAGAGACAGAATAGTCGGGAACGAAGACGCATTGCAAGTATTCGGCGGTGTCGCGATCGACATTGATGACAGCAGCTACGGCTGAGATGAGCTTGATCGTAGTTTTGGCGATGTAGTATCCAGGTGCAGCTTTACCGGCGAAGACTGAGAGACGAGGTACGACTCGAGCGCGATCAGAAGGCGAGAGCTGAAAAAGAGAAAAGTCGTTAGTCTATTGACGAGACCCGGGAACCACGATTACTCTCACCTTTTTCAACTCGATGTAACGGAAGATGACACCGAGGATGTTCATGTATTGTCGCTTGTACTGTAGACTTACGAGATAGCGTGAGCTCGGTTCCGAGAAGGTGGAGGAAGGAGTAGTCCAAGTCGCACCTGATGAATCCGCTTGATTTGGATGTCGACGAGAGCTTTGCGATTGGGAGTGATTCCGAGGTTGTCTTGAATGTAGTCGAAGAGTCGACGTTTGTTCTCTTGCTTGATAGCTCTCCACTTCTGACAGAAAGCTTGGTTCTCGACTTGCTTTGCGAGACCTTCGAGCTTGGTGAGATCGGTTAACCATTCTTCAGACTTGAGAGTTTCGGTGATGAGTCGAGCGAGAGAAGGGTTTGCTTGGAGTAACCAACGGCGAGGTGTGATCCCATTCGTCACCTAAAATCTTCGGGATCAGTATTCGTTCGTTGTGGTTGATGAAAAAGCCCTCCTCACCGAGGAGAACCTCGATTTTCCGAAGAACTCGACAAAATCAGGGAATAGATCGGAAGAGACGAGCTTGCTGTGTAACGCTGCTACACCGTTCGTTTTGTGACTCCCGATGACGGCTAGGTTCGCCATACGCACGGACTGGGGGTACCCTTCTTCGATAAGACTCATTCGAGCGAGTTTGCCGAAATCTTTCGGGTATTTCTGTCGAACCGAGTCGAGGAAGATGGCGTTGATGTCGAAAATAATCTGCATGTGACGAGGGAGGAGACGGGTGAGAAGAGGAACGCTCCATTTCTCGAGGGCTTCGACCATGACGGTGCTGCGTGAGCGGGAGATAGCTTGATCAGTTAGTGTGACTTTCAGATGAAGGAGAGGAGCTACGAGGGAGCGTCAAGGATGGTGGTAAAGAGCTCACTGGTTTGTGTACCCAAAAGTTTTGTTGACAATCTCCCAAGCTTTCGACCATTCCTGTCCTTCCTCGTCCACGAGGATACGTTGAAGTTCGACGATGGCGAGAGTAGGATGAGTGTCGTTGAGTTGGATGGCGGTGTAGTCGGAGAACTCAGACCAAGGTTTCTGAAGTTTTCGGAATCGACGACAGATATCACTCAACGATGCGAAACACCAGAATGCTTGTTGTTTCAATCGTAACTCTTTGCCTTCATCGGTGTTGTCGTTAGGATAGAGGACTCGGGTGATCTGCAAATAAAGTCACGTGAGTAAATATCCGAAGACTAGTAAACGAAACCGCTCGAGTCAACTTACCGTTTCAGCCATCTCTGCTGCCCTTACAGATGCTTCATAGTCTCCTGCGTTGAAACTAGCGAGATCAAAGGAGACGGTAGGCTTCGCTTGCCACAATCGTAAGTTGTTTGTCGTTTTCGTTTTGAAACCAGGGATAGGGACGTCTGAGGGGTGGAAGTGGAAAGGAAGCAAGTAGGAAGAGAGAGTGGAGTAGAAATAAGGAGGAAAGCGAAGAAGGAGCAGGAGAGAATCAGAAAGAAGGTGGAGCGAATCAGAAAAGGAAAACAAAGAGTGTGCGAAGAGACCCAGAAAATTGACTGAAAAGTGCTTACCGTACGGGACAGCGAGAACGTTGATGCCTCCTTCCCATGTACCAGGACCAGTTCCGTTTGCTCCACGCGTTGCGGTACCCTCGAACTTGATTTCGATAGCATCGTCGAGTCTCGGTACTTCCCAGGGCTGTCAACTCGTCTGAAGGGTCAGCGCGAGATGACCGTGGACAAGGAGGCAGAGAGGACTCACGTTCGCAGTATCGAGCCAGGGATCGGGAACTTCAACCTGATTTCCTCCCTCGTCGATGACTTGTTTGAAAATACCGTATTGGTAGCGAAGAGAGTATCCCCAAACGGGGAGATCGGACGTACTGGCCGAATCCATATAACAAGCGGCCTAGAGTCCAGCGAACGCATGAGCTCAATCCTGCTCACCAGAAGAAGGTGTAGGACTCACGAGTCGACCTAAACCTCCATTTCCGAGACCCATGTCTCGTTCGCTATCAATAAGATCCTCCAAGGGGAATCCGAGCTTGTGAGAAGCATCTTCGTAAGGTTTCTTGACATCGAGGTTGAGCAAAGCATTGTCGAGCTGTCGGCCGACGAGGAATTCGAAAGAAAGGTAGTAGGCTCGCTTGACTTTCTGTTGAGTGTGGTGAAGCTGAGTCTCATTCCAGTTCTTGAGGAGACGGTCTCGAGTCGACAACGACACAGCTTGGAGTACAGCGAATTCGTCGACGTTCCATGGTTGACGCGCGAGGGAAGAAGCGAGAATACCGACGACGCTGTAGGCAGGCGATATGGTCAGTAGGGGGTAACGTAGACATCTGCGCGAGTCTAACGACACAACGTCGTCGGCAGATGCAACGACACACCGTCGTCGGACAGATTCGAAACTCACTTTGAAGCGATGGTTTCGGCATCTTTGTCGAAGCGCTTCTCATTCTTGGCCAAAGCTTCTTTCCATGCGTTTGCATCACCAGGATAGATCTATCAGCGTCGCTCGAAGGATGAGTTTTCTGCAAGCGATCGAAACCGCGAGAAGACGGTGCGAAGCGCGAAAAGAGGACAGTACGCACCTCCTTCAAAGTCTTTTGACCCTCTGGAATGAAGCCTATATCGATGCACGTTCAATCAGAGTATGTATCACGCAAAAGGAAGAGATAACGGGCGAACCGGTTGCAGTTCGCTGTTTTCGGGAGGGACGGTCAGCTCTCGTTCAACGTGTTTATGGGATAAGGAGAGTAGCGCACCTTGTGTAGACGAGGTCTCTGAGCTTCGAATGGATTCACGGTGTGCTATCAACAGCTGGAAGAGTCAGCTTCGTCGTCCCCCACTCGCTCGACACGAAAGTGGAGAAAACTTGAGGGGAACAAAGGGGAAAGAGCGCGACGTACTGAGGCTGTAGGTGTCGTCGTCCCGGAAGCCGAAGGAGCCATCGTAGTCGCGACTGAGAAGTCGAAGTGTTGAGGAAGAAAGAGACGTTTGATGATTTCCCCTCTTTCGTAAAGTTCGCATCCGAAATTGAGAGCTCTTCATCGATTAAACCATTTATTGCGATCCCATCCCCGTCTCTGTTTGAACTGATTCGATCCTTTTGAGTCGCAACGAGACCGACAAGATTCGACGGAATTCTCACTTCTTCGCATCGCTTCGTCTTTGCCAAGTGGGTGACAACTACTTCTACTAACTTGCGATTGGGAACGACAGGAAAGGAATCTACAGTAATATAGTATAATCAGATCATAGCTTGGCCTTAACCTCTCCTCCTTCAGCAGCCATTCCCTTTTCGACGACTTCTCGAACGTCGTTACAAGCTTCTTCAATGTAGTGTCGGAACGCTTGAACGTTGTTGTTGGGTCCTCGGTTCATTGAAGTGATGATGAAGCGCAGAGTACGGTTGTTGACAGAGTAAGAGAGACCGTAACCTTCGTCGACGACTGAAACAAACCGAAAGCAACCGTCAGTCAAGAAGCGATGTGATAGAGTCAAAAGAGCCTGTACGTACCTTCACCGTAACCCCACCCATCAAAGTATTCACTCGAGAGTTGCGAAGTGGATAGAACCCAGTTGCTCGATCCAGCGAAAGTCTTGTCCTTGTAGATTGCTGGGAGCTCTTCACCATCCTTGAGGAGTTTCTTGAGACCTACAAAGGAAAGAGCAACAAGTTAGCGATCAGACACATGAGTAAGGAACAGACTGGACTCACCGAAGAGATGACGATCAACACCTCGTCCATCGGCAGCTTCTCCAGCGAGTTTGATGTGTTTCGCAGCAGCTTTTCGGAAGAGTTCTAGTCGTTCAAGATTACTTCGGCTCGAATCCTCCATACTCTTGTACCAAGCGAGTGCCTCGTTCGTCGTACTCCTGATAACTTCAGTTCGTCCCAACCTGTACTTCCTCGTTTGTGCACTCTCGTAAGTTGGTGCAACCTTGCCCTCCATCTTGTAGTAAGCGAGTCCCATAACGAGTTGAGCGTAAGAATCGGGCGAAGTCTTGTAAGTCTTGATCGTATCTTTTCCGTAACCAGCGAACTCGAGAACTGCGAGATCGTGTTTCGCCATAGTTTCGTCGTGAGCCTTGATCGAGTCTTTGATGGCAGTGACAGCGGAAGAAGGGAGGTCGAAGGTGATAGGGGTGACCTTGGGGAGGGAAGAAGCGGAGCGAGTCGAAGAACCGAGATCAATCTTGCCCATGTCGAGAGATCGACAGAGCCAATCGTTCAGTCGTGAAGTAGGGGTACCGTCCATGCAGCTGTGCTCTCCGTTGAATCCAGATTTACCGTTCTCGAAGACGACGACTATCGACAGGAAAGCGAGATCAGCGATCGGAAAACGAGAGAAGAGAAGGACAGGAAACTCACGTTGATGTTTATCGAACCATCTGTCCTTTCCATCTCCGACCCAAAGCCCTCGAGCCTTCTCTTCTCTCGTCACTGGACTAGTCGAGTCGAGAGAGACGATGATGATAGCTGATTCGATTCGTTCAAGACTCTTGAGATTCTTCGAGTCGTGAGAGACGATTTGCTCTCGGGCCTGTCGATGTAGGTATAGTCAGTACGGCATTTCCCTGACGACCAAATAGACGCTCACCTTTGTCCATACATCACGATCAGCAGCAGTGAGAGCTCCGAGAGGGTTCGAATCAGCTTCGCTACCAGCAATTTCGACAACTTGTTTGAAGAGACTGAGATTACGACAACTCCATCAGCTCACTATTCTCACATAGCTGAGGAGTGTGGTGAACTCACGTTTCTAGCTCCTTTTCACTGAGCCATTCCCCCTTCTCGTCAACTACAGGAACTTCGTAGAACTTGTTTTTTCGTACAACGACAACATGGTTGTGGGCGTTCGGGTCATAGATCTTGGCGGTATCGGAAGGAGCGGTTGGTAATCGAGTAGCGTTGAAGAGGTATTTGTAAGAAGCCATACAGAGAGGAGTTTTGCGAGCCATTTCGGGTTCGAGTTGTTGACTGTGTGCGAACTCAACCATCAACGATTTGTCGTAGAGTCATGATGAGAGCTCACTCACGTGATGGTGAGTCGGCGGAAGAAAAGAAGAGCTCGAGTGAGGGCAGCGGCACGAGCAGGACCGCTTCTTCGAGATTTATCGTCCTTGTGACTGTAGAAATAGTTAACACCTGTCATTTCAAGCTTGTCAGTACATCGCGGTTGAGTAAGAATGAGAAAGGTGCGCTTACCTGGTACGATTGGACCTCTCCATCCGAAATAAGCTGTTTCATTCCACCATTCCGATAGCCAACTGTCCCTTCCCTCAGCCCTCTTCAAGAGACGTTCTTGTAGTTCTTTGACCAGAGGAGATTCAACGAATTCCTTCACTGCGTTCTCAGATGCGGACCAACTCGGGAGTGGGGAATAATTTGAGGACGTGGGCTCTTGAGGAGTGTGGTAAGGTCGAATAGAAGTGAGGTAACGTTGAGCAGTCTCCTCTAGAGTAGGTACAGGTAGGTGAGGTAAGCTGGATTCGTGTCGAACTGTTTACAAAGGGGAAACAGCGTCGGTGAGAAAAAAGCCCGAGGAGAGAGCAAGTAAAGGAGACTCACGCATAGGGCCTACTTCAGAGGATTGAGTAGAACGAGTTGAAGACATTGTACGCGAGAGCTTTGCCGTTTGAACTGCAAGTCGGCGAGTAGAGAGCATGAAGCGGATGGGAGGGAAAGAGAGGAAAAAAGTGTCAAAGTGAGAAAAGAGAAACCTCCGGTCCCCACGGCTTCTTTCTCCTCGTCTTACCCGGTACCCCTATTCAAGTCTTCCTATCCTCGAATGACCCTTTCCCACCTCTGGTGTTCGAGCAATAGCCGAGCAAGTCAGAATGAGAAACGAGCGAAAGAAGCAACACCAAAGAAAAGTCGTCGATCTCTTTGCGAACGCGGACTTTCTTCGCCAAACTCTCCTCCTCCGAGACTAACAGTGTTAATGGAATCCGCCGAGAGAGTCAAGTAAAATGCAGAGGGAGAGGAAGCCTACAAACCAAGTATACAGCAACAGAAGGAAAGAAATCGTCTAAGAAGAAAGAGAGTCTACAAGTTACTTCGTTGTCCTCGTCGTCCCTTTCCAGTACCCTTACCCTTCTGTCCTTGACCAGTAGCGTGTCGTTGCGCTTGATCCTTGACAGGTCCACCTCGTCGAGATTTGCTGCGGAAAGAGAAGAGAAGCAGAGTCAGTCGTCGCCAAGAATCGAGTTGGGAGTAGGAGAATGAGCTCACTTTTTGACGTTAGCGGTAGTGAAGAAGTTGGTAGCCTTCTTCTTGTTCGTTGTCATACGAGCGTCCTTGACTGGCTTGCCTTCAGCTTCTTCCTCCGAAGAAACCTCATCGATAACACGATCTAGAACAGAGGAAAAAAGGAGGATCAGTAAATGAGCGAAACATAGATGAGAACGCTCGAGACTTACTCCTCTTGACGGGTGCCTTGCTCTTGCCCTTTGCTGATTTAGCAGTGGGTTGCTCAGTAATGATCTCGACTTCCTCTTCTTCCTCCAGATCTCCCTCGGAATCCTCATCATCTTCATCGACCGTCACGAACGATGCCTCTGCCTTCTCAGCTCCATCGAGAGCGCCCTCGGCATTCGCAAACAGATCATCCCATTCGAGAGGTTCTGCCGAATCACCCTCCTCACCATCGAACGATTCCTCTCCTTCTTCCTCTTCAGCATCTTCTCCCTCACTAGCGATACCTCCCCATTCCTCCTCATCATCCTCAACAACGAAGCTCGATTCGATTGGCTCCTCATCTTCTCGGTCAATCTTCTGGTTGTCATCGGGCAAGAATTTGGTCGAGTGAACGATTTGATGAAGGGGTTGAGTAACTCCGGGAAGTTTGCGGATGGTGTTGCCTTCTGCGTCGGTATCGAGTTTCGAAGCGGAAGTGGAAGCGACAGGTGCAACAGAAGCGGTACCGAGTTTGAGAGGTCGAGGAAGGGGTTTGCCAGCAGCGTCGACGGGTTCAGGAGGAGCAACGAAGTAAGGGATTTTGCCCCGAATCCAGTCCTGTGATCGTTGAGAATGATCAGCACATGGACAAACAAAGAAGGGTTCGAGAAAGAGAGAACATACGTTGATAACGAAAGTAGCGACTGTTCGATAATCTGCCTCTCCACCTCTTTGCAATTTACCAGTTTTCCTCGCAAGCTTCGTCAAGAAGTCCTCTGCGTTCTCCCAATCCGGCACACCGTAAGTCCTCGCGAGGTACTCCTTTCTCACTCGATCGAGCAAGAATTGAATGTGACTCGCCGGGTCGGAAAGATGCTCGACTCGAACGATACCTTTGAGAACTTTTTGAGATTCAGTGTCGCGCGCCGAAGGAGGTACGATACCGGGGCAATCGATGAGGTAGATTCGTCGCATGAGGGTGATGTATTGCCAGACTTTGGTCTCTCCAGGGATCGGAGCGGTCTTGCAAACGGCCTTCTTCTTGAGGGTGTTGATGATAGACGATTTACCGACGTTGGGGTAACCGATGAAACCGACAGAGATTTGCTTCTTGTCCGAGAAGAGGGAGGAGAATTGTCGAAGGAGTTGAATGAGGGATCCCTTTCCGAAAGAGTTGTTGATCGAGGCGTGGAAAGCGATGGTAGGGTGAGTCTTTGAGAGAATCTTGACCCATCGAGCCTGTGATATACGCAACCACATCAATTGATAGCCCTTAGCTAAACTGGGGAAAGATGAGTAACTCACAGCAACCCAACCAGGAACGAGATCGACCTTGTTCAAGACGTAAATAACCTTCTTTCCTCGCTTCTCCTTCGCAAGGTAAGCCTCCACGGAGTCACATCGAGTACCGATAGGATCACGAGCGTCGAGAACGTGAAGCAAAACGTCGGATGAATCGATAACCTGCGAACCCCAAAGTAAGCGAGTGACCCGGCCCGATAGATGCGACAAACGTAGACGTACCTTGTAGAGCTCTCCCCAAATACGTTTACTCGTTCCTGCACCGAGAATCCAATCCTGCTGAACGTTTCCGAGTTGACTTTCCTCCTCCTGCTTCTTCAATTCCTCAGGTGCCATAGTACCCTCAGTATCCCTTAAATCACTGATCTCCTGATCCTTCTCGGCTTGTAACCGTTTGTCGTTGACTGATTTCTGGTGAGTAGCGACTGCTCCTGCGAGTTCTTCGATTGATCCAACATCTAAACGAGGTCGTTTTCGCTGGGCTTTTGTACCGAAAGTGTCGGAGAAAGGTTCAGTAGTAGTGAGATCGGGAGTAGATTTCTATTTGGGCAGGAGAGAATGGGGTTAGCTTGGGAGTTCTCAGCGATTAATAAGAAAATAAGGGAAATTAAAACGCACTCCGCTAACAGCATCGGTCAACAAACTCAACGGTAACTTGTTCCGCTTCAATACAACCGCATAAGGATCCGCTGTCTTCTCCTTCATTCCTTCCCTGAAATGTTCCAAAGCAGTTTGAGAGATTGTCCTTGTGTTTCCGAACCACCTTCGATCAGGTGCTACTCGTCCCGGTGTGATCTCCTTGGATTGGAACTCTGCTTCCTTGATAACTTTTCCATCTGCGTTCCTGATTGCTGAACCAGTCTTGCCTGAAAGCATGTTGACCCTTCTCGCTTGTTTAGCATCTCGGTAGAAGTTCTCTCCTGTGTACAAAGTCTATACATTAGCTAACTATCCCTTCTAGCTATTCCATAGATCTCCCAGGTGTAGTGGAGGATAGAATGGTTGCTTACCTTTAGTTCGAATGTTTCCAGTCTTCAATCCAGTGGCTGCTGCATGTTTACTGCTCCTCGCTTTCGTAGTAGGGTTTGATGTATCACGCGGCATATTGGTGAGTACTGCCGGTTGAGTCTGAGTAGTGTGGAGTTAGGAAAGAGTGATCACTCAGCTGGTTTTTCGGTAAAGCTCGACAAAAATGAGAATCTTTCGCAATCAACAAGTTCTGATTTAGTGGGCCTGTTTACAGAGCTATCCCCAGTAACGCCTTACATGCTCGGGCCGACCGGCTCCACTCGAGGTCCGTAAACCGACGAAGCTTCGCTTTTTCGAGATTTCGAACCTTTGCGTCTCGTTGCAGCATTCCTAACACAACTTTATGCTCATCTGAGACAACGAACAATACCTTTACGTCGTTGGTCCACGCCAGCAGTCCATTGGGATCCATCACGGGCTGATTCAACGTCCCAGGCTCGTCGAGAGTGTTTGTCTTTCTTTCTTCGGCGCTTCTTGAAAGAGCATGATCACGCTTTAAAAGCCCTTGACCGCTCCCACTGATTAGTGTGAGTGGCTTATCAAGAGAAGCTCCGGCAAGTAGCATTTGTGGTGGTTGGTAGCGCACAAGTCATGAATCTCGCAACGAAAACTTCTAATCGACGTCCACTGCTCACTTCGCTTCATCAGAGGGTTTCCCGCTGCCATGGTCCTGCGTTTTAGATAGAGCTCTATACAAATAGGGGCCGCTAAAGATAATCCAACTTCCGAAATTTTCACTCCTCTAAACGGAACTTGTTCGACTTGAAGTCCCGACAACCTTTCGCTCACTCTCTCACCGTTCCGCATCGCTTCACGGCACATCTCTGCACCTTCGACAGCCGACTCTTCAGCTCCGGGCCGCTCCTTCGTCCATATTAACACCTATTTCGCCCTTTGTTTCCGACCCTCCGACCCCGTCGCCTCTCCTCCCCCTTTCCCGACTCGTCCTTGCCCGTACAGTCAATCAGTCGAATCTACAATCTACATTGAAGGCCAATTCGAACGAACAGGTTAGCTTGAAGTACCGGATCACCACCTGTCAGTCTCATTTCCCTTTAATTACACGCTTCAGCCTCCCTCCCACTTCGATCCGGGAGAGTTGACCTGTACATTGAACTGACTCTCCTATCATGTTTTCCCGTACGACTAGATTGAGCGACTTCTATTCAACTTTTGTTACCCCAGCCTCTCACTCTAAATTCCCCTTTCCCCTTCCCATTCTTCCCCTTTCCTTCGAACTCTCATCAAACTCCTACCTCTTGACTCCAGTTTCTAATTACCTGAAACTATCCGTGAGTACTCTCTTTCAAACTCACTGCATCCGATCGATTCGCTAACTGCTCGCTTCATTATCCCCCCTCATCCAACTTGAAACCCTTTCTTCTCTCGCATTGACCCTTTCCCTCTTCCCCCATTCTTCTCCTTCTTCCTCCACTTTCCAATTCATCCCCTTTCACACCAAACTCAGCCTGAACTCCTCCGAACTACACCTTCACACTTCTCAACACCAAAGTCATGTCTGCAAACGCCGACATTCAAGAAAAGATCGCTGCTGCAAGAAGGGATGCTGAAACTCTTAAGGAGAAGATCAGAGCGAAACGGGATCAACTAGCAGATACCAGTTGTGAGTAATCCTCGATAACAATTCATGCGAAAGTTGACTTGACCATTCCTTTTCGATCTAATGTTTAGTGCGCGCAATGGCCGCCGAAATCGATCCTCTACCTCGGGTTGCTATGCGACCACGTCGAACTCTCAAAGGACACTTGGCCAAGATCTATGCGATGCACTGGTCTCAAGACAAACGACACCTAGTTTCCGCTTCTCAAGATGGTAAACTCATCGTATGGGACGCCTACACCACCAACAAAGTTCACGCGATCCCATTGAGATCGAGTTGGGTCATGACTTGCGCCTATTCACCGAGTGGGAACTTTGTCGCATGTGGAGGACTCGACAACATTTGTTCGATTTACAATTTGAGGACGAAGGAAGGAAGTGTCAAGGTTGCGAGGGAGTTATCGGCTCACACGGGTTACTTGTCGTGCTGTCGATTCCTCAACGATCGACAAATCCTTACCTCATCGGGAGACATGTCGTGTATGCTTTGGGATATCGATGCTGGAGTACGAATTATCGAATTCAATGATCACACTGGAGATGTTATGAGGTACGTCACCCCACTCTTCCCTTTTGACTTCGCTCTCTCTCGTACTCATGATCACTCGTCTCGAATAGCTTGTCTCTCGGACCGAATCAGAACGTTTTCGTTTCAGGTGCTTGCGATGCTACAGCAAAGGTCTGGGACATTCGAACGGGCAAAGCAGTGCAAACGTTCACCGGTCATGAATCCGACATCAACGCTGTTTCGTGAGTCCGAATCGATCACATCGCGATCCTCTCGAAGCTGATGTCGTCGAATCCGGTTTTCACAGTTTCTTCCCGAACGGAGACGCTTTCGCTACCGGTTCCGACGATGCTTCCTGCCGACTCTTCGACCTTCGAGCTGATCGAGAACTCAACCAATACGTCCACGACAACGTTCTCTGCGGAATCACTTCAGTCGCCTTCTCCGTTTCCGGTCGAATGCTCTTCGCCGGTTACGACGATTTCAACTGCAACGTATGGGATACACTCAAGGGAGAAAGAGTAGGTGTACTCGCTGGACACGAGAACCGAGTCAGTTGTTTGGGTGTCAGTCAAGATGGAATGGCTCTTTGCACAGGTTCTTGGGACAGCATGCTCAAGGTGAGCATCGACTACTCTACTCCTCTTCTTCTCTGTAGCGTGGCTGACCTGTCTCTATCTCATAGGTTTGGTCGTGATCCGATTCTTACCCTCTGTAAACTCGATTCCATCGTTGTCACGCTATACCCCATTTTTCATCCTTTTAACCTTCTTACGTCGACTTCGACCCGACACTTTACTTCTCCCTTCTTTTGCTGTTCACATCTTAGCCACCCTTTTCTCTCTTCTGATCCGGATTTCCCGAAAAACATTCCTACTCTCTCCCCACCTCGTCGTTTCTATCTACCCTATAGCCTCTCGCTTTTATTTGCCAGTCTCCTTATCTCTAATATACCCTCCCATTTCCTCTTTCCCATCGCTCTACAACCTCTGTCCGGTTCGAAACCCGATAAACCTTCTTTTGTCCTCTACTCTTTCACGTTTCGCTCTCTTCCTCCTCTTCCTCTCCCTCTACATCGTCGTTCCAGCTATTCTTCTCTCTCTCTCTCTCTCCTTCCTCTCTTCTCTCTCGATTAGTCTGTTTAACGTAGTTTACATTTTTGTCTCGGTTCGTAATTGATAGTTCACAAGATCACTCATCTAATCGTCCTTCCTTACTCGTGCTCAGACCACATGAGTACAGTGCTGTCGCTGGTCACCAACTACTCTCCAAAGAGGTATCGAATCGAAGGAAGCTAAACAACTATACATTTCGATTCGATCAAAGGATTGTCACAAAACTAGCCGTCCCTCATCAACTACAACTTCACAGATACCAATTCCTTTCAAGCGTTACGTTTCCCCGACTTGATCCTTACTCCTGACTTTCTCGATCAATACCTTCGGAACCATCAATTCTGACCCCCATCCTTCTTCGTAAAGGATCTCGGTTCTTTTGGCCTTGCAGAGTGCAAGGGCCGAATTGTAATGGATCTTGTCGTTCCGTGGCATGTGTGGATTGTCGCGGAGGCGAGAAGGAAAGATGACGGTCGTGAGGGGCAAACTGGGGTTACGAAGGAAGGAGTCGACGTTCGATAGAGTGAGCGGGTAACGACGTCTGCCTTGTCCTGAGGGAGATGAAAGTAGTCCAAGCTGTCCAACTCGCGACGTGGAGTGAGCGATGACGAGGCGTCCATCTGGAGCAACGAGTGCCGCCGATTTGAGATGCACGACATCTCGTCGACATAGACGTTCGGCTACCATGACGTCGATCACCACAGTACGTAAATCCCAAACGAGAGGGGGTAGGCCCTCGAAGTGTCCTGCTATATCGAAATCGTTGTATGCGAGCAGCGCGACTGCTTGAAGCGAGGGTAATCGCCGACGATTGAGGAGGTTTCCCAGGTTTCCAGTTCCCGTCATCCCCATCGTAAGATCCTCCAGCGATTCTAATTTGCCGCTGCAGAGGCTGTCAAGGAAGTAGCATTCGAGGGCGAGACTTCGAAGCTCTGCGAAAACCAAATACGAGTGAGAAGCCATTGCCATTGGATAGAAGGTGAGTTACGGTACTTACGCTTCAAAGCTTGCAAGTTGATAAGCTCTTCTAGAACGATGTGTCCATGTGAGAGTCTCAGATCTTGAAGCGCCGGTAACCTCGCGGCAATTCGACCCAATGAGCTGACCGATGAGCTGTCGCCGGGCTCGTAGACGAAGTGAGCCACTTTGACGTATCCACCTACACCACTCAGTCTCGCTTCCTCCAAAAAGCGGTCGAGCTCGTCTTGACTTGCGGTGTACAGTATCGAACAGAGAAGAGGTCGAGCGATGTTCAGGAAGGATCGGGAGACGAGACAGCAGGTCGTGAGGATTTTCTGACGTTGCTGATAGGAAATAGAAGATGTGGTCATACTGGCGGCTTCTTCGAGAATGGCTTGAAGAAGTTCGGTGGGGAGAGCAAGCGAGGACATTTAGTCGAGAGGTATGAAGATGGTTTGTGAAGAGGGGCGAAGACGTGTGGGACGGAAGGAGGAAGCCTGTAGGAGAAGAAAACTTAGCCTGATCACCTCCATCGGTAGTCTAGGGGTCCATAGAGGGTAGGGGAGGAAGGGGATCTTGTTTAAGATGAGGAAGGCTTGTAGAGCAGTGGGAGGAAGGAGAGACCTACGAGAGGACTACAAGGTACTGCGGGAACGTCCAATGAAGCTTTAGTAGTGTACGGCCAGCTCGGGGAAAGAAGGGTGTGAGGTGAATGGGAAGAGGAGGAGGTGCGAGCCTCGCAGAATTTTGCAAGTGACAAGTCAAAGATTGACTTTCTTCGAGGAATCGCTCTCTCGACGAAGGCATGCCGATCATAAGAATCTATGCGACGACGCGAAGCTACAGATAAAATTACAGATAAGTGAAAGAACTAAATTCATACTGGCGGCCTCTTCGAAGCGCACACAGCTACATTGCAGCTCAATGGTCTGTACTACTACACATCGATCCTGGATAAGTACGTCGAAGCCCAACGCCGTTCTCCCTCCCTCGATGGAACCGAAGCGACTTTTTGTGAAGAGTTTGTTTGAATTCGCATGTCAAGGACGGAACCTCTCGCAATGACGGCTTCGGTTGAAGCTAATAAAACTCATTGGAGCTATTTGAGGGGCTCCGCGATGTCAGGCGGGTCATAACACTGCCCTGTTCGACCATAGAAGCGATCGATCAGTCGGAAAGAGCGAAAAAAGTGTGCGAAACTTACTGAAGCATCCAATCCTTGGTTCTTCGCCTACTGGGACAGCCTATAGACTCTATCACGGGTATCCCGGGCTCTTGCGGGTCGGACTGAGTGGATACTAGAAGCGAGGAATCGAAAGAAGATCAGAGTCCACGTATCTCGTGTAGGTTCTGCCGAGCAGCTCGGATCGTCACCAGGGGAATCAGTAGAGTCCGTAAGTACTGTATAAGCCATTACAGAAGCGAAAGAGTTAAAGTAGCGAATTCGTAAGAGTCCAAGAAGTTGTGAAGAGTCTCGCAGTCTTACTCTTCACCACGAATCCGATTACGAGTCTTACAAGCTTATGAGCAGTCCAGTGACTCATTCGGAACCGCCGCCTATCGCCACTACCACTTCAACCTCGTTTCCTCCACCTCAACCGAGCGATTCGTCAGACGCAGCACAACCGGGATGGGAGGCTATTCTACCTGATGCAGCTCGAGTGAGATTAGGTGTGATGCGTAGGATACATTTAGCAGTCAATGGAATGGGTAAGTTCTTCCTCCACCTGGATCCCAAGGGTCGAGGCGGTGCTGACAAGTCCTCTTTCGTCTCCTGTAGACGGCCATAGACGTTGGAGACTGTCCTTCACGACCATAGTCGGTGCTGCTCAAGTCATCGCTTTCGTAGTCATCCTCTCAATCAGTTATAGGAAACCGTGTGACCAACGTTTAGGACTCTATCTCATCTTACTCGTCGTTCGAATAGCTCTCTCTTTTCCGAGTAGGTCCCAAACTCTCTATTCAACACTGTCATATAGCCAGCGTTCTGTCGAGCATGCGCCATCGATCCGGACTACTGACTCGACGATTACTTCTCAACAGCCGCTCTTTGGACAGCAATTACTCCTCGTTCAACTCGACAAGATACCCCAGAACGGAGAGAAGAGCTGGAGCGCGAACGCCTCGTTGGAAATCGAAGGATCGATCATCGAGTCAAGAAGCTGTCAGACTTGATCTCATTTTTCGGGATTATCGTTTTCGTTTTGGGAAACGTCTGGGTCGTCTCTTCGGATACATGCGAGGCGACGAATCCGATCCTCTACAAGGGAGCTCTCGCGGCCCTCATCCTGAGCTGGTGCTGGATCCTCGAGTACTTCATCCTCTGCGCTCTTGCAATCTTTTTCCTTCCTATTCTACTCGTAAGTCTTTTCGTCATCCGAGACGATGTGCATAGCTGATGAATACATCTGCTTCCAATAGTTCGGCATGCGAAGATGGGGGTGGGGCGAGAAGAAACACGAAATCAAACCGCTGAAAAAGGGCGATGTTGACAAACTTCCTCAACGAATCTTCGTGTGCGTGTCGCAGAATTCTCATGTTTCTTACCGATGTCTGATCATCTCTGTGCAACGGTGAACAGTGGAACACTACCTACCGATGTTACCGACAAGTCGAATGGCTCTTCAGAAACTGCGACTCTCGAAACAGATTCGAAATTGAATACTTCTCCGTCAGCAACCCCATCAATTCCCTCCTCCACAGAGAAATCACATTCTACTCCGACATCAAAGCCTCCTCGTTCTCGTCAATGGTGGCGACTCTGGCGATCGAAATCCGCTTCAAACTCCTCTTCACCAAAGTCTGCCTCTTCGACACCGATCGCAGACTTCCCTCCCTTCCCTTCCAGAACACAACCTATCAAACTTCCAGAATCACAAAACGCTTGTTCAATCTGCCTCTCCGAGTACGAGGTCCCACCTCTGAAATCTTCTCCAGAAGCGGCTTCGTGGGAACCAGAAATCCTCCTCCTCCTCCCTTGCGCTCATGCGTTTCACTCGAGCTGTCTCGTCGACTGGCTAGCCGTTTCGGGAAGGGTAAGCATTGATCTGAGGTTCAAACGAAACAAGACAGCAGCTGAGCCTTCTTCTCGAATAGTGCCCTCTCTGTCAAGCTGCCGTCTTCCCTCCAAAGCCTACCAAGGCGAAGAAAGTATCTACGACTCCACCTCCGCTTGCACCTCCGACTTCACCTTCAACTGCACCTCCACCCTCGACTTCGACTACTCCAATCGCACATCGCCAAGTCACGAATGATCGTAGTACTCAAACGACGGGAGCCGGAGAGAACGGAATGGGAAGTGCTGAGAACGAAACGGGAGATATCGCTATTGGTAGTGAGGAAAGGAATCGTCCCGAGGATATCGTTTAGCGTCACGTCGGTAGCAAAGCTTTTCATACTATGTTGTTCGTACATTACTCGCTGCAAGCTTTCCTCTCTTTGCCCTTCTTCTCCGCTGTGAAGCGAGAGATAAAACAGGTGTTCCAACTGCAAGACAAAAAGTACGACAGAGTGAAAAGACAAAAACCCTAAAGAGAGAAACCGATTCAACAACCGAGGCAATCTTCCTAGATCCTAATCCTTTCCCTCTGCTCGAAGGATGAAGCGCATGACTAGTCGATTGACGATATTGGGGTCCGATAGCGAGAGTAGGGAAGGAGCGCCAGAAAGTACGTGAACAGCTGCTCCACCCTTTGCTTTGACCATCGATCTACCCGTCGCGAGAAGTTGTCAGTACTCGAGGAGATAGGCTGGAAAGGAAGGAGCTGAGATTCTCACCTTCGCCATTCCTCTGTCGCTCTCTCCGGAGACACCATGTTGTCTTCAGACCCTCGAAGGATGAGTACGGGACAAGTGATCTTCTCCATCAAGTCTTGAGGAATCGCTTTGCGATCGTAGACTGCGACGAAGAGCCAATTGATGTCATGGGCCGTTTTGGAAGTGCCGTAGCGTTGCTGGAATCGAACTCTCAGCTCTTCTCGTGCGTCGGCTAGTCGATCGTCGGAGCCAATGAAATAGGCGATGATATCCTCGAGCGGACCAGATGGGAGAGTTCCGGTGTCGTCTCCTCCTCGACCAGCTTTGTTGACGAGTAGAGCGTCGGATACTGATTGAAGAGCAGCTTTGACATCGGGGGATTCTTGTCTCCAGCCAGGACTGCTGAGGAGGAGACTCTTTACTTTCTCAGCTCGCTTTATCGCAATCCATCTAAGTTACGAGAGCTGATTGTCAGTGACGATGATGTCATTGTGCGCTATAGGTAGAGCAGAGTACTCACGTAGCAATAGCGGAGCCATGGACTTGATCGCCGAAGAGATCTGCGCGAACGTCGAGGATCGATCAGTCCTTTGTGGCGAGCGACCGAGAAGGGAATACTAACTAACGATAGCTATCGAAGGCGAGCTCGTCAAGAGTTGCAATCACACACTCTGCCGAGTTCTCGAGAGTATGAGACTTCCTTTCTCCTCCTGTAGGGGAAAGTCAAGGAGAAGGAGATCAGCGATTCCTTCTTCGACCTCTGCCCCTACCTCAGTCGTTCGGTGCCGCAAAGAGAATGCGGTGCTTACCAGTTGTAAAACCGTTGAATCGGCAATCAAGCGCGACGATGTTGAAATTCGCCGCTAGTCGAGGGTCAGAGAGTTGTCGTCGCCATGAGCAGACGTTTCCGGCAGCCGCGTGGATCAAAACGAGGACCTGAGTCCGACGAAGCGAGGTCAGCTTCCGGGGAAAGAGATACAACCAAGCGAAAAAACTGACAGGTAGACCTTCTTTGAGAGGATTGGAGACGGGAAGGTTATCGTGAGATGCGTGAAGCATGTCCCGAGGGTCGGGGTTACAGACATAGAACATGTCCCTGCGATTCAATGTAAGATAAGGGAGTAGTTCTGCGAAAATCACTTTTTGGAGAGAACTCACAGATCACGGTAATCGATTCGTTTGAAAGGCATGATGAAGGAAGGAGTAGTTTGAGAAGCGCGGGAGACAGGAGGAGTTGCTCAGTGGCGAGTGAGGAGAGATAAAGAAAGAGAGAAAGAGGGAAAATCGAAATGTGGAGAACGGCTGGAAGGTACGCTTGGTCCTTGATGAGATACGGACGTCGATCGCGAATTAAGGAAACGCAGTTTTGATCGAGTGCAGGAGAGGTGTTTGTTGCTGAAAGGGAGAATCGGATCACTCCCGGAGGTCAGAGATTTTCATTGATGTGCGTCGTTCCTCGGCGGATTTTGACACGACGAGACGGCGATAAACTGCTAGCGGGACCGCCGTAAAACCTCTTTGTCGGGAGAGGGAAACGCAAGATGTCAACGTTTGACTCAACAAAGGGACGAAAGAAGGGGAAGAACGCACAGACACGGGTTCGTTTCATACGTCAATTAGGAACGAAAGAAGGACCTGTCTTCGAGTTCGAAGAAGAGAAAGAGTAGAGGTGCTGAACGACTCAAGGGAGAGCCCGGCCTAGATTAAAGTAAATTAGCGATAGAAAGCGAAGTTGCGGCTGACGGGCAGAGGTCTTTGAAGCTCACGGAGAGTCCTCTCCCACGTGCATTTACACATTTGTTGCCCTCTGAACTCCGTCAGGTGAGTCGGAGTGATGCCGCCTTTTGACAAACGATGAGTAATAGTGATTTCGCGAGCTAGGCGGAGGCTTCGCAATTCAAGCAAGCGTCCGAAGGTACTTTGAGCCTCCTCATCGGTCCATTTGGATGAAGTTGGGATGGTGAAGTCGAGCGCGAGAATGTTTGACGGTATCGTCGAAACGAGGTAGAGAACCTGCTCGAAATCGATACCGCTCAATACGAGAGTCACTAGACTTTGACAGGCGGTTGCGAGTCGGAGGAGACTTTCAGGTAAGGGAACCCAGTGGGACGAAATGGAAAGATGGCGAAGCGTGAGAGGGAGATCCGGGAGGACTTCGAGAACTCGCTGGTGAAGAGGGGAACCTGACTTCATGACGAAGAGATGCAGGCTGATGAGGGTATCGGCAGAGTTAGCGAGGAGGGTACGGAACAATGGAAGTGGTTGATCCATCATTTCGGAGAGTGAGAGTTTAGTCAATCGAATCGGTAAAGACGAGATGTCTATTGGCGGTTCAATCGGCATCTCAAGGCGAAGGTGTCGGAGCTCTATCAGAGAATACTGTCAGCTCGTAAGACGCAGGGAAACTCACAGAGCAAGAGACTCTAACCTCTGAAAGCGGGAAGAAGCAAGAGTGAAGTATCGAAAGCGTTCATAAAGAGTGCGCTTCGTAGATTGATAGACTTGACTGCGTCGACAGATTCCATAAGAAACGATTTGAGGATCCACTCAGTCAAAGGATAGACTTCGTCGTCTTCTACGGAAACGAAGTCGAAGAACACTTCGAGCTCTTCGATTATCACCCTTCGTTCTAGTCTGCGAGGCCTGTCGATGAAAAGCTTTGCCGTCACGTAGCTTCCGAGCTGTATCTTCGTCTCCATGAGGATTTGGGCATCTTCACGCCAACTCGAATGGACGAGCGAGAAGTTTCGAAGGATCTCCGAACGAATCTTGAAGCTTGCCGGTAGGCCTTCCACCGATAGCTCCATGATTCTAAAGAGTAACTCTGGTGGTAGATCCGCGATAGACATAGTCGAGGGAAAGGAGGAGAGCGATGAAAGTCGAGGGGGTAAGGCAGTGGGGGAAGGGGATGAACCGAGTGGAGAGTGCAGTCGTCGAGTGATTAGGGTTGTGAGGATCTGTAGAACCTTATAGCGTGGATGCGCTGATCGTTGTCGTGAGCGAGAAGAGTGGAGGCAAGTCACTCGGGGGAGGTTGAATGATTCGAGTACTGCCAGGCAGTTCGTCGGGCTTCTCTAGAGGGCTGGCGTTGCGATGTTCAGCTTCGAAATGCTATGCAAAAGTCGCGGAGGAGTGTTATGGAGTGTGATGGAGTCAGACCACAAATGTGTCGACTTTTCGCAACATGGATTTCACAGACCTGAATGCTCGCCACTTTACTTCACATGAAGACCGACAGCTCTCGTTATACTCGCATCGTCAAGACATCGAGCAAGGGGACTAACGAGCGTGAGAGCTCGACCTTTTTGTGACTCAAACTGCAAAGGAAATTAGAGGCAAGTAAAGAGATCTATAAATATGTCTAGTTATCCCGATCATACTCAGTCAAGACAGCTTTTCGGATGACCTCCTTAGGCGGGAGACGGCCAGTCCACCTTCATCGGAGCAAAGAGTCAATTTAAAGAATCGCCGAATCGAATGCGAACCGAGAACTCACATGTTTGACTGCCAGAAACCTTGCTCGAGAAGCATTTGGATACCAGGGACTCCGGTCCATCCAGGAGTGCGTTCAGCGAGATCGATGAGAGGTGTGATCTTGGGCTTGTATGCGACCTTTGAAACAGGGGAAAGAAGTCAGCCAATATTCATGGAGAATCGCGAATGCCATAAAAGATGAGCTCACATCGATCAATACACCTCCATCTTCACGAGCGAGAACCGAATCGGGAACGGTGACACCGGCATCGGGATTCGGTGCGTATTTCGTTGCGGTACCTTGAGCAGGAATGGTCGAGATGATAGCGACGGGGAGTTCTCCGGGGAAAGAGTCGAGGGAGGTGAGTGGGATAATGTTGTAATCTTTCGGGAAGGATTCGACAATCTTGTCGGCGTTGGGTCGAGTTCGGTTGAAAAGGTAGATCGTCTTGAATCCAGCTTTGTGAAGAGCGTAGACGGCTGCACGACAGGTTCCTCCAGCACCGAGAACGAGTGAAGTTGAGGCATCTGTTCGTTCGTTGTCCGAGGAGAGGTTCTGCTCGATCAACTCGAGGAGGCCTAACCAATCGGTGTTGTCTCCAACGAGTTTCGTCTCACCATCAATCTGAGTTGGGATGATGGTGTTGACAGCTCCGATGAGTTTGGCGTGCTCGGAGATCTCGTCGAGATGAGGCATGATATCGAGTTTGAGGGGAACTGCAGAAAGAGACAGATCAGTACTTCGTCCTCGAAACGTCCTGAAATGGGAAACTCACTCGTTACAGATGCTCCACCAAAGTTCTCAGCACGAATAGCTTCTTTGATAGAATCGTTGATATCAGTTCCTTCGATCAAACCGTATTGATGAGGGAGACCGAGGACGTTGAAAGCAGTGTTGTGAATGAGAGGGGATTTCGAGTGAGCGATGGGAGAGCCGAAGAGGTAAAGCTTCTTCGCGGGGAGTCGTCCTACGAGGTGGAGACCAGTTTGAACTTGAGCGAAGGAAAGTTGACCAGGAGCAGCGGCGGCGATCGTCGGGTGACTGACGGGACTGAAGACGGGGTTGAGAATACGGGAGAGTTGACCATCGGCACCGACGTTGAGGGTGATGAGAGGTTTGCCATCCTTGAACGTTTCTCGGAAGCGAAGCATCGTCAAGTTGTCGAGAAGACCGGTAGCTTTCGAAACGATCTTGATGACATCTCCAAACTCGTCTGCGAGCTTGTAACGATCGACTGCCTCTTGAGTGTCCCACTTGAGTCCACCCGAGAAGTCGTGCCACGAAGCGATGATCTTGGTCGTTTGCTTGATGTTGACAAACTCCCTCATCCTTCTCGGATCCCATCTCATTTCCATATCGACATACTCGCATCCAGCCTTGACTCCGAGTTCCATCAACTTGAAGATGTCATCCTTCGCTTCATCGGGACACATACCACCTTGAGAAACGGTTCGAACGGTGAAGATGATAGGAAGGGTCGATTTTTGACGGAGAGCGGCGAGTTGGAGGGCGACGTACTGGTACTTGGGAATAGTAGGTGTCGTAGGAGTCTTGCCGTCGGGAGATAGGAGATCGACACGAAGTTCGAGAGCATCGACACCTGCGATCAACTCGTCGAACGCTTCGAGAGCTGGGTGAGGAGCGGTATAGGAAGGAAGGGACAGGCAGAGGAAGTAAGAAGGGAGTTGTCGCTCGAGCTGAACATGGTTCGTGTTGGCGCCAGCCATGAATCGGAAGAAACGAGCGACTTCGTCTTCTGCACCTTTCGTCGAGGTGTGAGAAACGATAAATCCATTCGCAGTCGCCTTCGAGTTGAGTTTGGGAGCCTTGGGCTTGCCACTGATCAAGTTGGTGAATTCGAAGTTGGACAACTCGTGGAACCAAGGTTGACGACGTTTGTAGATGTCGTGAAGATCCTCTCCAAGCGAAGGTCGAGTCGGTTCCGAGTTGAGGTAGCCAACGATATCGTCGATATCTCGAATGATATGAACGATCGGTCCTCCTCCATGTCCGTAAGCTCGAAGGAGTTCTCGATTGACCTCCATTTCGACGACACCTCCTCCGAGGGAAACGATGTGACCTTTGCTTCGTTCGAGGATAATCTTCTTCAAGATCGCGGTTTCGGCTTCACGGAATGCTGGCCAATCTCGTTTGTTGACGTACTCCTTTGCGGTTTCCCCGTATTCGGTGACGAACATCTCATCGGCATCGAGTACAGGCCAACCGAGAGCTGCCGCACCAATTCGAGAGATGTGAGTCTTGCCTGCTCCTCGCATTCCGAGGACGAAGATACTGGCATCGGTGGAGTGTCGGGGAATGGGAGCTGAAGTCGAAGCGACTGGGGAATCGCTCAGTTCGACGCCGACAACGTTGATTCCAATCTTGCGAGATAAGTCGTCCCACCACGATGGCCAAGTCTTCTCGACACATCTCTTCTCCTCGAGGACAGCGCCGTGAGCTCCAGGACAGGCGGCGAGAACGGAGAAGGCCATTGCGACTCGGTGATCGTCGAAGCAATGAACTGAGGCTCCAGGTCGAAGTTGATCAGGCTTGATACCGAGAACTTCGATACCATCCTCGAACTCGTCCGTCTCGATACCGAACTTGGCGAGTTGTGTCCTCATCGCCGAGATTCGGTTGCACTCCTTGACCCTTTGGTTTGCGATTCCTCCAATACGAGTCGAGTTCGAAGGTTGCTTGTCATCCTTGCTGCGACCGGGGAGAGAGGGAAGGGAAGCGACAGCGGCGAGAGCCGAGGCGGTAAGGAAAGCGTCGGTCATGGGTTCCATATCGACGAATCCGAGAGCTCGAAGTTCTCCAACAGGAGGTCCAGTGACGGTCGTTTCAGTTTCGGTTTGCACGACGGTACATCCCATAGGTTCGAGGACGTCCTTGGCGAAGCGAGCATCTCCTTGAAGTGAAGATGAACCAATGTTGTGAATCGTGCAACTCGTTCCGGTGATAGCGGCCATCGCGAGAGGGTAAGTTGCTGAACTGGCATCAGACTCGATGTTGTAGGTCGAAGGGTTGACGTAAGTACCACGAGGGATTCGGTAAACGTTCGAAGGTACTCCATTCTCACTGAGTCGTTCAGCCTTGATTCCGAATGCAGCCATCATGGAGATAGTCATATCGATATATGGTTGCGAGATAACCACTCCTCCAGTAAGTTCGAGAACTACCTCCTCCTGGGCGTAAGGAGCGCAGAGAAGGATTGACGAAACGTATTGAGACGAAACCGAGGCGGCGAGCTGAATGCGTCCTCCCTTGAATCCATTTTCAGTTGCAGCGATCTTGAGAGGGAGAGTTCCTTGACCTTCCAGGTATTCGACTGAGGTACCGTTGGCAGCGAGTGCGTCGACGAGGGGACCGATCGGACGTTGCTTCATGCGAGCGTTTCCAGTAACGATGGTGTGTTGAAGATCTCCTTCGGGCTTGACGAGAGTGCAGACGGTAGTGAGGAATCGAGCAGCAGTTCCAGCGTTACCGAGGTAAACTTCTTTCGAATCTTTAGGAGGCTGTAGGTCGAAAAGAGCGAGTAAGAACGACTGATACGAGCGGGCGATTAAGATGCGCACTCACCGAAAGCTTTCCCTCGTTACCTTGAACAACCAAAGTCTCTCCATTATCTTCCCAAGTGAATTCTGCACCCTTCATCTCGCTCAATGCCGCCATCATGACTTGAGTATCGTCCGAGTGGAGGAGGTTGCCGAGTTTGCAGGTACCTTTTCCGAGAGCTGCGAGGACGAGAGCACGATTCGAGATAGATTTGGATCCGGGAGTAGCGAGTTTGAAGTGCTCGACTGAGGGAGGACCGGGGAAGACTCGGACTGCAGGAGAGAGGACTCGACCGATGATCTCGTCGGGAACTCCAGTTGCTCGTTCTTCAAGTGTTTTGCCGATACGAGAGAGGATAACGATCTTCTTGACGTTTCCAGCGTTCTTCTTGTCGACTCGCATGATGTCGAGAAGAGTTTCGACGTTGAGACGAGCGGATTTCGCAGATTTGATGAAGACGGAATCTTCGACCGATACGGGGAGTCCATGAGCCTTGAGGCACCGAGTGAGACGTCCGACTGCCGCGTTTCCGAGTGCTCCCATCGAGCGAGCGACCTCTGCTTCGAGAACCATTCCAACACTGACACATTCTCCATGAAGAACATCGGGAGTCATCACTGCTTCGATAGCGTGTCCGATAGTGTGACCAAAGTTGACGAGGTTACGAAGACCGGTTTCCTTCTCATCGACGGTAACGATGTGAGCCTTGGTAGCGATCGAACCTCGAATGACGGAGAGGAGGAGGGATTGAGCGGCAGAGCGAGTGTCGAGGGTACGTCCAGCGAAGGAGTCTCGAGTGGAAGAGCCAGTGACAGCAGCATGAATATCTGCCACTCCTGATTCGAGTTTGGCGAATTCTTCTTCATCCCAAATGGCGGCAGTCTTAAATAGGAGCGAATGATCAGATCCCGCTGACGTCAAACCTCGAAGCAATAATACTCACCTTGACGACTTCAGCCATTCCGTTAACGAACTCTCGGCGGGGAAGCGATTCAAGGAAAGATGCGTCGATGAAAATGTAGGAAGGTTGGTGGAAAGCTCCGATCAAGTTCTTGCCGAGGGGAGTGTCGATAGCGGTCTGAGTCGAGACTGTGTATCAGCAAGACGTACTCATAGAAGATAACGAGGGACTGCTTACCTTTCCTCCAACAGCGGAATCAACCATAGCGAGGAGAGTAGTCGGGATCTGGCAGAACTTGACTCCTCGCATAAAGGTAGCAGCGACGAATCCAACGAGATCACCCACGACTCCTCCTCCGAGGGCGAGAATGACGGTGTCACGGGTGCATCGGTGCGAGAGAAGGAAATCTTCCAAATCAGCCTTGGTTTCCCGACTCTTTGACTGTTCTCCAGGTGCGATAGTGCGAGTAATCCACCTTGGTCGGTTCGCTTCTGGCAAGTCGGCGATAGCAGCTTCGAAGGCGGTACTGAAGGCAAGGAGGTAGAGTTTGGAGAGGTGAGAGTCTGTGATTAGGACGTAGGTTGAGGATTTCAGAGTAGAGAGGACGGTTTCGACGATGTAAGGAATGAGATGGAATCCACAATGAATCGATTCACTGCAGGTTGAAAGGGAGGTTTAGAGAGACTTTTCACGGTCAAAGGAGAGGAAGGAGAGAGAGAGTGCAAACCTTCCGAGAATCGACACCTTGTCGACATGCGTTTCTGTTGGTGCCTATAGATCAATACAAAGCTGATTAGCTCCTTTCGTATAGCTCCTACTCCCTCGGGACGTGATATCGAGTCAAAAGGAGAGGAATTCGAAAAAAACTGGGGTTTGATGAAAGCGAGATGTTGCCGACGATTGATGGCATAGAACACGGTAGAAGAATGATCAAAAAGAGCTCAAACATACCATATTGGCTAGCACTACGCTTCTAACGAAAGCTGAGACGAAGGAGTGATTTATTAGAGAGTCAAACAGTAAATCGATCGACAGCGCTTGCATCAATCCGCTTCACTCGACTAGACAAGTTTGAACAGCTAACAGTACAGCTCGGAAGGTTAGAAGGACTCATATAAGATGGCCAGAAAGGTTCGTTCGATTTCTCATTTTCCCTCTTCTTTCGAACTGATGAGCGCATACTTTGCTTCCTCCATCGAACAGAAGCCCGTATCTGGTAAATTCCGTAAAGCGCAACTACAAGCTAAGCGAGCAACAAAACAAGCGAATCAACAACCTGTTCCATTCCCCGATGAAGTTGGAAACCTTCCCTCAACTTCCAAACTCCCTGCCAAACTCGTATCGAATCGCAATACTCAGAGCAAGGCTACATTCAGAACGACAGAACAGAGGGAGAGGGATGAAATGCATGGAAGTAGGATGGCGTTGGAGTCAAGATTCATTCGATTACCGAAAGAAGTCCAGGATATAAATCGAATGAAGGCTGCTACCGAGATCCTGCAGAGACCGATCGAGGAAGAGATGGGAGTACTCAAGGTAGAGGACCTCCAGCCGAAAGGAGGAGAAGAGTTGATCTGTCCCAAGAGACCGAAATGGAGTTACAATTCGACGAAGAAAGAGGTGGAGAAGAATGAAGGTATGTCCCCTTGCTGCCTCTTCACTTCTGGAGAGACAGCTCACGTATCGCCCGATCTCGCAGAGGGCATGTTCCGCAAATGGCTTACGACGACTGATCAAGCACTCGCCGAACTTTCTTCTTCGCAACGAGAGGTTGACGACGACGACGATTACCACAATCTACCCACCGCGATGAACTCTTCACCAACCTTTTACGAGCGCAATTTGAACGTTTGGAGACAGCTATGGAGGACTAGCGAGATCTCGGAAATCTTGCTCGTTCTGATCGGTAGGCTTAGATCCTCCTCAGTCATGTGAATGAATATCGACTAACAAGCATTCGTTCGACTACAGATGTTCGCTTCCCACTACTTCACTACCCACCTTCACTACGAGCCTATCTACACACCCTGAAACCTCGAAAACCCTTAGTCCTCATTTTGACGAAATGTGATCTCGTTCCTCGATGGCTCGCAGAAGCTTGGAAGACCTGGTTAGAAGAAACAGAAGGAGAGGGGGTAAGTGTAGTGTTAATGGAGAGTTATCGTGAAGAAGAGAGAGGTCAAGATACTCAAGGTTAGTTCTCGTTCGTATCTTCGTTGAGAGTCAACTTGCCTGATCAGGCTCTCTCATTTAGGTACTCAACCTCGTTTTATCCCTTCTGCTCCTCCTCCCGCACGACACGCCCTCCTCACCGCCCTCCGAGCAGCCCATGCCTCGCTCCTCACTCCTCCTGAAATAGTCGCTTCCGATCCCGCAAGGCTCTCGCGATGGACTCCAAAGTTAAGAAGCGAAGTTGATTGGGATAGTGTTGAACAAGAGGGAGCTTCGACTGGTGCTCATGCTGGAGAAGAGGGCTGGGAAGGGAAACGAAGGAGGAAAAAGGAGGAGAAGGTGTTTGTTGTTAGGGAGGACGGGAAACGAGTACAAGAGGGAGAGGAGGAAGACGTCTCGGAGGAGGAAGAGGAAGAACAGAAAGATGAGGAGAAGAAGGGAGACGATGCTTATCCTTTCTTGACTGTCGGACTCATCGGTGCGTTTTTCTCGCTCTCCTTGTGCCCCTAGACTCGCCTCATGCTTGTGTCGCGCATACAGGCTCGCCCAATGCGGGAAAATCGTCACTCCTCAATGCGCTCGTTGGTCGCAAGGTCGTTCGAGCGAGTCGAACACCAGGAAAAACTAAAACGCTTCAAACGATTTATTGGAACAAAAACATCCGATTATGCGATTGTCCTGGACTCGTCTTCCCCTCTTCAGCCGGATTGGAACGTCAAGTTCTCGGTGGGATGCTCCCGATTCAGAACGTCGAACCCGTCTTGCGTTTCATCGGTCAACGAATCCCGCTTGAGAAAGTGTTGAGGCTGAAACATGAGGATGAAGTAGACGAGGAGAAGAAGAAAGATGAGTTCTCGCTGGATGTAGGAGCAAAGAAAGAGGAGAAAGGTCGTTGGACAACAGATGAACTTCTCGCTGCTTATGCCGATCAACAAGGTAAGTACTGCTCTCTGTCTTATCCACACACGCTGTAGGGTATCTTTCAAAACACATTAACTGATCTCGTTGAGCCGAATCTACAGGATTCGTCACCGCAAAGAGTGGGAGACCCGACATCTATCGATCAGGCGCATTCATCCTTCGTCAACTACACTCCTCCGGTATCGCATGGGGTTTCCGACCACCGTTCGCCGGAGATGCCGCTAGTCAAGGAAGTGAAACTCAAGAAGGAATCTGGTTGAGGGATTTCAAACCGAAAGCTGGTTCTGGATGGGTCGATTTCGAAGCTCGAGAAGGTAGAAGTGATGATGAGGAACATACTGGTGAGGGTAGCGAAAGCGAGGAGGAGGAAAGTGAGGAAGAAGAGGAGGAGGAAGACAGTGCAGATGAGAAAGCGGTTAGAGCGATTCAGAGCGTCTTCTCTGCCCTCGAAGTGGAAGGAGACGACAGTGATGAGGATGGAAGCGAAGTGACGGATGAAGCGGAGGACGAGTATGATGAAACAGAGGATTCAGAGTGAACAGGCGGAGGAAGCAAATTCAAAGTAAACAAGGTATTCGCATGACTTGATAATCTCGCAACTCGCAAAACGTCGTTCCCTTTTTCGTCAACGAGGGACTGGGCTTAACTGGTCCAGCTGAGAGCTGCGAGAGGAACATGAGAAACCACTCTTCGCAAGAAACGAGAAAGAAACGAAACGAGAAATGACAATTGAGCGCTATTGCGGATTCTGAGGTCGTACAAGCAGCCGTTCAGCCTCACTGATACGTTTGAATCATGACTTGTTTGTGAAGACTGAATGTCTGCCATGCGAGATCAAGAAACTTTCGTAGGCTCGACACAAGCCTGCTAAATGTAATGATGAATTGAAGGAAGCGAGTAGTGCGAGCAGGCTTGTCGCAAACTATCAATTTTGTTAGGCAGCGCGCGCGCCTCACATTTTTCCCTAACAAAAAGTCATTGCACCGCCTCGCAAAAACACTCTTTCGCTTCTCTAGCTAGCTGCATCACTCGAGATAGCTTCGTAGTCTGCACAGAGCTTAGTTGAATTCTGGTCGGCCCTCAAGGCTTTTCAAATCTCGGATAGCTGCTGTTGTCGACGAGAAAGGTTTCCCTCACAAATCGTGAACCTCGAAACGAGCAACTTCTTTAATCGAGGACGGCTCAGTGGGATCTGAGACCTGGCAGGGTGATAGATATGAATCGTAGGATATCAGGAAAACTATCAGCGGCGCAAAAGGTGCAGTGTAGCGGGAGATAGAGGCAGTCAAAGGTCGGGAAATGTGAGGAGCGGATTTCTGAGGCGCGCTCGCTGCCTCACAAAATTGATAGTTTGCGACAAGCCTGTCTGCCTTCAACGAATTTTTCGTCATTACATTTGCTAATTGACAGGCTTGTGTCGAGCCTAAAACTTTCGAAGATTCCTCTGCTTCCGACCACCTCTCGCCAATCCTCCATCCTACCAAAAGAGCTCTCACTAGCCTCACAATAGCTCTAGATGGCTGGCTCACGCTTCGAATACGTCAAGAAGTTTGAATTACCTGATCCATTGCTTCCCTCAACTTTCTTCATCATTCGATTAGACGGCAAAGGGTTCCACGGGTTCTCGAAAGCACACGACTTTGCGAAACCGAATGATACGAATGCGCTGAACCTCATGAACGAAGCGGCTAAGCGAGTGATGGGAGGAAGGGAGTTGAATGGAGAATGTGTTATGGCTTATGGCGAGAGTGACGAGTATAGGTAAGCCTCGATCCACTCCTACTACGAGATAGTAATGTTGACTGTAGGCCTACAGCTTTGTGTTCAAATCGGGATGTCAACTTCACGGTCGACGGAAAAGGTCTGTTTTGTCCTTTCACCTCTCCCTCTGCAAGTTACTAACCCGCTACCTTTACAGCAAGCTCGTTACGCTCGTAACGTCGATATTCTCGTCAGCGTACGTTTATCTGTGGCCGCAATACTTTCCCAATTCTCCTCTCGATTTCGCTGAATTGCCTGTTTTCGACGGTCGGTAAGCTCTCGAGACTCTTGTCCACACCTCATTCTTACTGTGACTGATTCATACTTCCTCGAATACAGGATAGTGGAGTACGTGACGGAGAATGAGATTCGAGATTACATGAGATGGAGACAAGTCGACAGTAAGTCGTTTCATAAAGCTCCGTCCCTTCTCGAATACTCCCTAACGCGCTCGTATCATATAGCACACATCAACAACTTGTACAACACGTGCTTCTGGACTCTCGTATTGAAAGGTAACCGAACAGCACGACAAGCGAACGACGAGCTAAGTGTTAGTTCCTTCCTTCCCTCGCTCGAGTTCGAGGCGGAATCTGACAAGCTTAGGATAAACAGGGCACGATATCGAGTCAGAAGCAAGAGATGCTGCATGCTGAATTCGGGATGAACTATAATAACGAATCGGCCATGTTCAGAAAAGGGAGTTTAGTGGTTTGGGAGACTGCTCCTCCGAGCCCGACAGAGGTGAGTAAGGGTCACGGAATCGAGTCGTGCGCCATGCTGACTCGGCGGTACTCCTTTATCCACAGCCGTCAACGCCATCCGAAGAGAAGCCTCCCTCTCCCTCTTCTCCTGCGACCTTAGACGCAGCGCCAGTCAAGCATATGCGACAACGAAAGACACCAGCGAAGCCGAAGCGACGCCTGACAGTCTCACACGAGGATTTCATCAACGACGAATGGTGGGAGACTGGACGAGGCAAAGGCATCTTGCAAAATTGAAAATATCCCTCCTCGCATTCTTTTCGTCATTTAATAGCCCTCGAGATATCAAGAGAGATGGAAATGCACGATGCAGAGTTGTTTTATTCGACAAGAGAGAAACGAGGAGACCAAAAAGTTTTCAATCCGAATCATCATCTGAACTACTACTACTCGAATCCGAATCTGAATCTGAATCACTATCACTATCCTCCTCACCACTCTCACCCTCTTCCCCACTCTCCTCGTCACCGTCACCTTCTCCGGATCTTCGGACCGGTTGACCCTTCATCATAGCCATTTGTCCAGCGATCGTGTCTTCGTCAGGTTCAGAAATATCATCTTCAACATCTGAACCTTCTTCCTCTTCTACTACAGCTTCCACTTTCATCTGTGCGCGACGTCTTCCGAATCGATCAGTAACTCTTCAGTAAAGAGATCGAATAGAGAAGTGCAACGTACCCTCATATCTTTCTGAGCGTCGGTTCCGACAAACGAATCACTCATAACGTAAACTTGGAAAGTGTACAATCCAGGTCCAGGAGGAGCTTGGAAGCTCATTCGAACGGTTCGAATCGCTGAATCTCCCATATCGGTGAACTTGTGAGGAGCGACAAAGACTCGGTTGAGTTTGTGATCTCCGACGAAAATGTACCATGTAGGTTTACGATTCTGCAAGCATCAACTTCAACCATTCAGTGGAGTAGGCAAAGACTAGAGAGAGCCGACAGCATACCTTGAGGAAATGAGGAGCGTGAGCTAAAGGGGTAGGAATCACTCCATCTTCCTTCTCGTTCCTCCTTCCGATCAGTTCAGCGATCGATTGTTCTTCTCCCTCGATATCGATCCCTGCACCTCCTTCCTCAGTCTTGGTACCTTGAGTGATGTCGAGAACCTCGGGCTTCGTAGGAGTTTTACCGGGAGGAGTGAGTCGAAGTTTGAGAGTGAACGAAACCACCGCTCCGGGGGTAACGACTTTCTCTCCAGTGACTGCTCGCCCACATCTGAATCAGTATGAGGTTCACATGAAGCCGAGATAGAGTGAGAATGCTTTACCTTGGAATTTGGCATCGACGAAATCGACCACGGGCCAATGTTTCGCAATCTCTACAACTTCTCGCTTGTCTCCCTCGGAGTAACCATCCAATAACTTTCCTACGTCTCCTACAGGTAATCTTCCGAATTCCTTGACGGTAGCGACACCTTGCTTTTGCGCTTGAGCGACGAGTTCGGGTGAGACGTGAGGGAGTTGGAGGAGTTGAGACGAGGTCGGGTGAACGGCTTGGAGGAGGAACTGTTGCAAATGAACGATCGAGATGTAGGTCGAGAGCCAGTTGTGTGCGAGTGCGATCGAGGCGAGTCCAGAACAGAGGGGAAGAGCGATAGATGCGGTGAGATGTTTCTCTGTGAGTCGGTTATCGAGGAGTTAGTCAGTCGAGAATTGCGAGTAGACTAGAGAGTGAAACCACTCACCTCTGAGCAAGTTTGAATCCTTGACAGGTAACCTCAACATGTGAGCAGCGATGAAGACCCTCGCGCGTTTCTTCGCAGGAGACCAAGTAGCGTAACCCTCCCAACCCATCTTTCCATCGGGTCCTTCCCTCACCGTCGAGTTCAACCTAGCGTACTCATCGATTCCAGCTTTGCCAACTGACTTCCTGAGCTTGACGAGTTGAGGATCGGTAGCGAATTCGTCGGAAGCAGCGAGAATATCGAGCAGTTGAGGGAAAGTCGTCTCTTCTTTCAAAGCGTGGAAGTATTTCGATGCGGTCGAGTTCAAAACTCCATCTTTCGTCAACTTGCGAGTACCGTACCACCATCGACCCTTTATTTGACCGGAAAATGTGAGCTCCCTGAAATCGAAAACGCGAAAAGGAGCGAAAGAAAAAACTCACGACGAGGAAAGGTAAAGCTACACCGAGTACCAGTGCGTAGACTCCCATAACCCACCAAGTATTTTGTGATTCGACCACCCAAGCAGGGAGTGCGATACCTTGACTGAATTCCTGTTTTCCATCTGGGTGCCCGTACATTTCGTAATTCGTTCGACTCACTTCATCCGTCAACCTGTGAAGGGGAAGAATCCTCTTCTATTCAACTTCTGCAGCAATGGTGAAGGGGAAGAGAAGAGCTCACGCCTTGTACGCTTTCGTGAGTTCGACAAAGTGGTTGTCTGCTTCTTCTTTCGTTTGATTCGGTGCGAGTACAAGCTTGTCCGGGTGGCTGTCAGTCGAGAATCCTACAAGCATCAGTGGCTTCCTCCCTCCAGATGCATAGCATTGTCCACTGACAATTTGAGTGACATTCGCTTGTAATGTTTCTTGATTTGCTTTTCCGTCGAAGACTGTGAGATTCCTCTTGTTGATCAGCTTCGCGCGCTTAGGATCAAGGAAGCAGAGATACTCACAGACGATACACCCAAGATTGCGAATGGATCAAACTGAGCGGCTTCTCCCTCTATCCGACTAGCTTTCTGAACGACCAAAGCGAACGCGACCCATCCCACCATCAACAACAAATGCCTGTGTTGCCTCTTACCCTCATCAGCTCTAGAACAGGCTCACAAGGTAGATAGGAACGCACTTGAATGAGATGATGGATTTCCCACCTTTCACTTTCCTCACTTCATCACTCTTCCTGTTCCATCCGACACAAGGAGCAGGTGCTTTCGATAGCTTGCGATCGACTGTATTAAATAGTGTAGTATAGGTGAATGGAATCAAGATCAAGAGTAAGACTGTCAAGGCAAAGAAGTAGGACTAATAAGATCGCGTTGTCAGTCTTGGATCTACGTGTTCTCGAGGAGAGAGGAGCTCACTTGGCCAGTCGTATCATACGTGTATTGACCCGCCATCCTCTAAGCAGCTGCAACTGGAGAGAGTGAAATTTGGGTGATGTGTCAAAAGACAAGTCCATCTTTCGAATTTCGAAGAGTTTGAAATGCACAGGGTGAAATTGTAACTTTGAATTGAAAACACAAGCAACACAAGGGTAGAGAATCCTACAAACTATACAAGGAGTGAAATCGAGGGCGCGATATGAACAGAGTGAGAGAGACGGAGAGAAAACTATGAACAATCATGAGGAGAAACTTGCGAAACGCGGAACTAGCCACCTCACCTCCTTCAAGCACTAGCTTCTGCCGCCCTTCTCTCTACAGTATCCTCTAGTCGTTCCCCTCTCTTCCCACTCCATTGGTGAACCGCAATACTACCTTCCAACGATCCTCTCTCTTCCCACGAAGTACTCATCAATTCCGCTCTCTCTGGGTGCCAACTCACATCCCTAACCGTGACACCACCTCCATACCCTCCATACCCACCACCTCTCTTCGACTTGTTCGATTTAGATCGCAAGTTCCAATCGGATGGATCATTGTATTCTCCAGTTTTTCGATTCATGAGCGGGTGCGTCTTTGATCGATCAATCGTTTCGACGATTCGACCGTCGAGAGAGTAGATGTGGATCTTGCCATCTGCTGAACCCGTGTAGAGGTATCGTTGCCCGGTTGTAGACAGCGGAGACCAGTGACATCGAATCAAGGTGGAAACGACAGAGTGTCCTCGATAAGTCATGACTGAAGTATCGTGAGGGTGTTCCTTGTAGCCTGTAATTCAGAATACCACGAGATCAGATTGATCTCGAAGGGGAGCAGCGGAATATCCTAATTAGGGGAGAACAAGAACCGGATTAAAAACTTACGAGGTTTTGGATAGACTACAAGAGAATGAGCGCAATCGAGCACAACCATTAGCTTCCTATTCTGATTATCAAGAGGTAGACGGTCAAAGAAAAAGAGAAAACCTACATCCAGATCGATAATCATAACCACTCGAGAAATTCTTCCTATCCAATCTCAACTTTTCAAACTCTTCATCATTCGTCATCATTCTCAAACTACTCGCCAGCACAAGGACTCAATTAGCATCTCCTTCCCCGACTCCTTCGATGAGTGGAAAGAGAAAGAGGGATGAAGTGAAACTTACTCCCAAAGTTTCATTGCTTGATCTTTTCCATTCGTGATACAGTATCGACCATCTCCTTTCGGTGAAACCCACGTGATACCTTCTGTGTGACCAACTAAGACTCCCGAAGCTCGTTCACCAGAGAGAGAACGACGGTCCCACACTTTCACGAAACAATCATCGGAACCTGTGAGAGATAGAGGAGAGAGGCGGAAGAGAGAAAGGGGAGTCCAGAGGCGGAGAGGAGGTAGATCATGCGAGAAAGTTGGAGAGGGACTCTTGGTCAGTATTGGTTTCGACAGTGCTGGAGAGAGGAAAGTATTCGAAGCTTACCGGATAAGAGCAAGTTTGAATCCGAATCTGATCCGAACGCAACAGCATTGACATCGTCCCTGTTTGCGCAACAAACAATCATTCATCAGTTCCTCGAGCTGAAGTAGTGAAGATGAAGTCGAAAGCTGCAAACCTATGAGCGTTAACTCTCAGAACAGTCCTCTTCATCTCGACATCATAGACAAACATCTGACCATCACTCGCCCCAGCAACGATCTCTTTCGTATCATGACTGAACCTCAAACTCCAAATCCCAAAACCCCCCATCCTTCCCCCTGCACCCCCACTCGCGAAATTAATCGTCTCTTGTTCCGATCCATCCTCGCCTGCGGACCCCGCCCCCGACAACGAATCGAAATGACCTTTCCCAGTTTTGACGAGGTGAGAACGGGGGGAAATGGAACTGTAGATCAACCAAGAGTTGTCGTCGGACAATTCAGCGTCCGTGATGGTCCACCTACAATTCGATGGATCGGCTCGGACGATCTTCGAAGTTTTGAGCGAAGTACGGTGTTGCCAATCGTATTGGAATCCAGTTCGGGTACGTCCAGAGGGTGCGGTCGTATCAGTGACGGATTTCGAACCGACTCGTGGAGGCGATTGAGTATCGTAAATGTAGATACTGAAAGAAAGTAATCACACGTCAGCTATCTCTCACAAGAGGAGGTGGGTTTGAAGAGGGAAGAGGAAGGGGATACTAACCAGAAATCTTGACAAGCGGTATAGAAGAAAGTACCATCGTTCGAGTATTGACCAGAGTAAACTTTACTTGTGAATTGCGAGACTTCAACTCCGGATGAATTAGGAATCATCATGTCACCTAGGAGACGCTTGTTTCGAGAGGAAGAGGTGGGAGAGAGGGAGAGTTCTCGTTGGGTGAAATAAGAGGAGAGGGAAGTGGGAGTTGGATTCATCCAGTTTTTCGTGAGGGAGGAAGAGTATTTCGATGGGATCTGTATAGTAAATATTCGATTGTGTGTGAGAGAGAGGAAGGGAAGGAGAAAAGGAGGAGAGTTGAAGCGTACTTGAGAGAATAACCCACTTCGTTCTAAATTCATTCCCGCTTCTTGAGGTTCCTTGATCACTTCATACCATTGTTTGTGTGCACCTCTGTATGCAGCAATCTTGACTCAGTATCTTATGTACGATTGACTGAAACAAGGCAATGCGACCTACCGCCAATCTCCATCCTCGTCCATTTCGTCCTCGTCGATAAAATCGTCATCTTCTTCGTCCTCGTCCTCATCCTGTTCAACTCCATTCCCTCCTCGTCTTCCAAACCTGTTCAAGAGCATTGATCGAATACTCGCGAGGGATAAAGTGGTTCCTCTGAGGTCTTGCGAAGTTAATCTTCTTGGATTCCCTTCAGAGTCGATTAACAAGATCGCTCCAGTTGACGCTGTTCGCTCGTGCTCAAGCTATTAGTTGAAGGACAGGCAGGATAGAGGGAGTAGGAGCGTACGATCGTAACCGATTCTGAGTTGCTGCCCTGCTTCCGCTCCCAATGCTCCACCTCCACTCTCTTCTGGTTCCTCTTGTTCATCCTCTGCTAGTTCTGGTCCAGGTGTATCTCCTTCATCTTCATCATCCTCATCTATATCTATGAAATCCTCATCATCCTCTCCTAACAGTACAGGCGAGAAGTCCGAGTCTTCTTCTTCCTCATCGGTTTGAGTTACTGCCTGTAAATCATCGAAGTCGATTGAATCTCCTGAGTCTGAATCCGATGTGAATGAGCCTGGTAGTGACATGTTTTGAAGTGAAGGAGAGAGAGAGAAAGAGCGAGAGAGGGAACTTCGGCATCGGACCTTCGACCGAAAGAGGGGAAAGTTTGTGACTCTCTCACTTCTCTCTCCAATCACTTCTCGAGGATGGGTTCATCAAGTGGTGAATCAGATCATAACGTATGGAGTGGATTCTCATTGAGTCAATCTACGGGTTCATTAGGAGGAGGTAGAGCCGATGGTTCATTCCCATTCTTAAACTTCAATGGAGGAAACACTATCACTGAACCAGGTTCATATGAAGGTACACACGCTTACTCCTGTTACTCTTCCCGTCGAGTTCTCACCCCGCTCCCCCTTTCATAGATTTCACGTATCCTTCCCCCTTTCCCTCGACCTCGAATAGTACTGCGGCTACAACTTATCAATTCTCTCCTCAATCTCCTCCTCTTCCTCACTCATCCACTTCATGGCTACCATCTTTCTTCTCTTCCCCTCCCCCTCCTCCTCCTCCAAATTCTCTCCCACCTCTTCCGAACTCTCAACCTCCTGCTCCATTACTCGATCAAACCGAACAATCCTTGTTCCAAACATTCCTCACTACACTCGATATAGATCCTCAATTCTTATTCAATCCAGTCCTGCCACCGGGAATGCCGAGTCCTCCTAGTTCAAACATGTTACCGGCGAATCAAGACAACTATGAGAGGGAAGGAAGGGAGAGGGAAGTATTGGGCAGAGAAGTAGGTGGGTTGGAGTTGGGTGATTCGCAACGAAGTGGAAGGGAGGGTGGAAGCGGTGTCCCCGAGGGTCTGTCACGGAACTCTTCGAAAAATACTGTTCTCTCAACGAGTCCACCTCGTCGTCGACCATCGATTCCAACCATGAACGAGGAGTACTCGTCAACGACAACTGAAGGAACTACTTCGAACGGAAAGAAACAACGAGTCTCGAAACCTCCCATTTCATCCACCACTTCAACAACAGACTACATCGCCTACGAAGACGCCATCATGTCCGCGACTTCCTCCCACTCTCTAGAGTCCGACGGAGACGATTCGGATTACGCCGAAACCGGTTCCCACTCGAAAACCTCGACCAGTCTCCCAAAACGTTCGAAACGTTCCCGACCTATTTCAACCCAACCTTCAAGACGCAATTCGAATTCCTCTTCCCAATCCACCACGACTTCTACTCTTCCTCCCCGAGCTTCCTCTTCGAAACCCAGACCCGACTCTCCACCCCCCCTCGTAATCCCCTCTACCTCCTCGACTCAAAGTCTTCAATTAACAGCATCCGAAAAACGTTCAAACCATATTCAATCCGAACAACGTCGTAGGAACGCAATCAAATTAGGATTCAAAGACCTAGTAGAACTAGTCATTTCCGGTGAAAACTTGTCGAAAATCCTTTTGGGATCTTCTGCTTCAACGCTGCCAGTGGAATCGGATTCTGAGGATGAGGGGAGTGGGAAGAAGGGGAAGAAGAAAAAGGGAGGGAAAGGAGGGAAGGGCAAGGGGAGTGGGAGAGGGAGAGGCAGGAAAGGGGATACTGGAGCTAATGCACCCAAGTCAGTCGTGTTGGAGAGGAGTAGGGAGTATATCGAGTGGTTGGAGAGGGGGAATAGGGCTTTGATGAGGGAGGTCGAGAGGGTTGAAAAGGCTTTATTGGATTAGATTGAATCGCGGGAGAGAGGGAACGGGCGAGAAAGTCAAGGGGTCGAAGTGCTTGTATGGTAGAGATGTCTAGGTGAGGTTGGTGTGAGACGGTCTTGATATCCTGGGTTACCTTATTGTTTCTATACCCGGTTTTCGTGTTTTTACTCCTCTCTTTACGATGTGCCGCAGATTTCAGTATCTTGTCGTTGTGAATATCACTCTCTTCCTATCATCCGCGTATCTCCCGCTCTCAGTCTTTCTCTCTTCCTCTTCTTCCTCCTTCAACCAGAGCGCAGACATTGCTTCTCCCTCTTACTATCGCCCTCGCCCTCCTCTACGACCACGCTCGTCAACAGTATCATCTTCCCATTCTTCACGCTACTCAAGCCCTTCTTCAGCAGCATGTTACAGCTCGAACAGCAGTTTCGTAGGAGGAGCAATCGCGAGTGGTGGAGAACTCGTTATCAAACAGGATGTACACGACAGGTCGAAGGGAAGCTTATCTTCAGCTATCAGTTCGGCCAATCGTAGGTCAAGCATTCCCTCGTCATTCGTACTGAATTGAGTTCTCGAAATTTCGCAGGCAGGCCTTCGTTCTCTTCTTCTCGCTCTTTCTCT
>JGI24890J29729_1000232_pt1 | contig 41540 bp, 54 predicted proteins | sample FreactcultureFD7_FD_29729 | JGI IMG/M metagenome (IMG submission 29729)
TCAATCCAGGCGCATGGTCATTTATCGCTTTACAGATTTGAGGAATAATGGGTGAGAAGCTTGTCATAGGTCCAATCAATCAAGGTCTTACAACTGCTCGGACCGCTTTCGTCATTGACAATGACAGCTTTCCTACACTAATCAACGCATATCAGTGGAGAGGACGCGTAAAACGCAAGAGAGGAACTGCTCTTCTAGGTAGATTAAAGAGAGCGGGAATTAGCGTTACTGGTCTTAGTCTTAGCGGATCAAGTATCAATCTCATATCAGCACTCAGTCTCCAATCCACCTCTCAGATAGTGCGAACAAGTATTAATATAGTCGGAGGTAGCGATGGAACTACCTATACAGATCCTACCGGAAGTGGTGTATTAACTGCTGCTGGAGGCACTGGTACTGGTGGATCAATTAACTATTCTACCGGTGTTCTCACTATCACAGCAGGTGGTAGCCAATCAATAACAGGTACATTCGCTTACTATCCTGATCTACCTGTCATGGGCATAGAAGATCTTATACTAGATCCTACTACACTTCCTGGAACACTGGGTTTTGACACTAAGTATTCTTATAATATATCCACAGTATCTCCTTATGACATTTACGATGTGAGTTACTATAAAAATCCAACTGCAGGAACAACACTTCCTGGATATACAGCGAAGTCTACACCTACTGCTGTTACATGGAACGGACAAGATTACCAGCAATTCTGGACTACTAGCTATCAAGGAGCATTGTGGGCCACTAATGGAATGACGGTACCATTCAATATTACGAATGTTGGCATGCAATTCAAGCCAATACTTACAGTAGATAATATTACAGGGGGTCCACCCGCTGTAGTAAACCTGACAATAACATCTCATGGACTATCTGTAGGTGATTTCTTATTCATAAATGAAGTTGCCACTACAACAGGAATAAACTTTCAGACAGGGTATGTCACAGCCATAGTTAATGCGAATAAGGTAACCGTAGAGTTCCCCAATGCAACTATAGCTACAAACGGATCTGGTGGTATAGCTCAGTACCTGACAAATAGATCAGACACCACTAAAGACTGCCTAAGATGGTATGACGGAGATCCCACGAATGGTAGTGCTACAAATCCTGTACTAAATGGACACAACGGATGGGTGAACTTCTGCCCTCCCTTATCTATGGGATCATATTCAATAGGTGATCTACCAGCAGCTAAATACTATCTTGTAGACGCTAAGCTCATAGTTCCATTCAAAGACAGGCTGTTATTCATAGGTCCAGTCGTACAAACATCTACAGGCATTCCTATATATCTTCAAGATACTGTGATATATAGCCAGAACGGCACACCATACTACACTTCTTCTTTTACAGGTGCCGTAGATTCAACTGCGACTGTATTCAATGCTATACTGACTCCTGCCAATCAAGGATCAGCTCCTAGTTCATACTGGGAAGATCTTACTGGATATGGTGGATTCATATCTTCTGGACTAGACCAACCTATCGTAACAGCTAGCCCTAACGAAGATGTTTTAATTATGGGTCTTCCCGGATATCAGACCAGATTTGTTTACACTGGCAATGATATCTCCCCATTCAACTTCTTCCTTATTAACGCTGAGTTAAGCTCTACAAGCACATTCTCTACCATCAATATGGATGACGGAGTCATTACAAGAGGTAGTCGCGGTTACATCAAATCGAACCAAACACAGACACAACGTATTGACCTAGCGATACCTGACCAAGTGTTTCAAGCAAATCTGACCAACAATGGCACGGAAAGGATATGCGCTCAAAGGGACTACATCAATGAGTGGATCTACTTTACCTACCCAAGCAATCAGCTAGATTCCTCAATATATGAATTTCCTACACAGACCCTGCAATATAACTACAGAGATGATTCATGGGCTATATTCAACGAGACATATACTACGTATGGAACTTATCGTAAACAGACTGGAAATACGTGGGCTACCATAGGTAATCAGTTCTCTACATGGAATTCATGGACTGAAGCATGGGACTCTGGATCATCAACAGCATTAAATCCATTGGTACTTGCAGGCAACCAGCAAGGATTCTTAATGATTCGTGATGAGGGTGCTGCAGAAGGAACATCATTATTCATACAGAGTATAGTATCAGGTACTATTACATGTCCTAACCACTGCCTGACAACTAATGACTATATTGTGATATCTGGTGTTCTTGGTACTGCAGGGGCACAACTGAATGGTAATATATACTCAATCACATCAGTTACAATTAATACATTTAGATTAGAACCCAATGTACCTGTGACAGGTACTTACCTAGGCGGAGGGCTGATCACTAGATTATACGCACCATACATCCAAACTAAACAGTTCCCTACTGCATGGTCAATGGGTCGTAAGACTAGGATAGGACCACAACAATATCTATTCTCTGGTACATCTAGCGCACAAATCACTCTGCTGATATTCTTGAGCCAGGACGATAGCTTCCCGTACAATACAGGACCGATTGTTCCATCAGATGACGTAGACAATAATAGCTTAGTTTATAGCACAATACTGTATACATGTCCTGAAAGCACTAATTTAGGACTAACTCCTTCTAATGTAAATCTACAGATGCCTACGGCAAAGACACAGAGGCAGATATGGCACAGAATGAATACAAGTCTTATCGGTGATACTGTTCAGATAGGATTTACACTAAGTGATTCACAGATGAGGGATACTACATTGAATAACCAGTTTGCAGAGATTGAATTCCATAGTGCCATCCTAGATGTAACTCCAAGCCAGATGCTATCATGACAAATGTAATAAACTCATCTCCATACCTACGTACATCACGTGAGTTCCCCGAAGAGATCAAAGACCTATGCCAAGAGCTTAGTAAGTCTTATCTAGATACTGCCAATAGTGTTAATACGAGGACAATAGGGCTATTTCCGACCACTAGACCTGCTATTAGTGGGGAAACGTGGTATTTACAAGGAAATCGAAAGCAACAAGGATTAAGACAGGTTTACATATTTAGTGACGCGTCTCTAACAATTCCTCATGGATTAAATTTTAGTTCTATAACAAATTTTACTAGAATATGGGGAACATTTTTCGATGGAACAAATTACCAAACATTACCCTATGTAGACGTTACGTCTGTAAATAACCAAATTACTGTTGAGGTCAACGCAACAAATATAGTTATAACAAAAGGAGGAGGATCGCCCCCCTCCATATCTAATGGTTTGTTAGTATTAGAATACTTATCCAATCCTTAGATTCCATTCCTATCCGGTCCAGTGCTGCGCAATGCGATCCGGTCCACTGCAATCCGCTGCTATGCGGTCCATTTCATTCCATTTTTTCAAACTCTGTGACTATAAATCGTCCGTATGTAGGCCTAAAATCCCCCATACCATTTACACGCCCAGCCAACGTCAGAAGCTCATATATATCATTAGCAGTAATGTATTCAGCTAAATTTACTTGAATAATAACTTCACATCTCCAGCCTTTATTCAAGGCAGGTCTAGAACGAGTAATAGCACTTCGTTGTATCACCACGCGTCTTTGATCTAAATAATCCCAATCCTTAACACCCAAATCACAATATTTATTTATAGATATAATTCCTGCCTTGTAAAGATCGTATGCTGATTTTCTTGGAGATCTAGGATCCTGCTTAAATTTAGCTGTTGCAATGATTGCCATGCGAAACTGCTCTCCTAACAAGCAAAGATTACCATTCTCATTTCTATGAACGTAGCTTTCTATATTATCAATTTTTTTGGCAGCGGAACCTTTTTTTGCTTTACTCTTTTCAGCAACATCTTCATTAGACCATCTATGAAATAATAAATCCGCCACTCCTTCAATAACAGCTCTCACACAAAATGGTTTTTCAAACTGTATACTAAATTCTCCATCATTATTTAACTCGTCATTCAACTTTTTAATTTTACTCATATAATTCACTTGTTTTACTAAAAAAGAAGACGCATTATATAATATATCGCATTAAAAAAGAACGTGAAGTTTTCTTTATGGTTTTTGATGTGTTGAAATCATTCAAGTGCTACACTACAGAAAAATTGAGGTGTAATATGAGTTCATCATTATTCGGCGGCGCAGGTCAGGGATCTATGCTAAGAAACAGATTGTCTAGTGGTTCTGGAGGGTCCGGGTCATCAGGAGGCAAGATGTCTAAGGCTCCAGCAGGATTCGAGAGATTCCAACAGTTCACTCCTGAGCAAATGAATCTGTTTAAGCAGATGTTTGGTAATGTGGGTCCAGATAGCTTCACGGCTAAGCTTGCTGGTGGTGATCAGAGTACATTTGACCAGCTTGAGGCACCAGCCCTAAGACAATTTGCCGGATTACAAGGACAGACAGCATCTAGATTTAGCGGAATGGGATCCGGAGCACGTAAGTCTAGCGGCTTCCAAAACACAATGACAGCGGGCTCTAGTCAATTTGCACAGGATCTAGCTTCTCAACGTATGGGATTGCAACAACAAGCGCTTAAAGACCTGTTTGGCATGTCTGAATCACTGTTAGGTCAACGTCCTTATGGAATGGTAGAGAAGCCTATGAGCTTTGGACAGAGTTTAGCAGGTGGACTGGCTGGCGGATTAGGTGCTGGCATAGGCAAATCATTGTTCGGGGGATTGTTCGGATGAGCACACAAGTAATACAAAGGAATAAGCCTTCGTTTGGTGAGATGGTTGGCGGCAATCTTGGTGGTGGAATATCTCAGGGATTCAGTCAGGCTATGCAAGCGAAGGAAAAGCAGCAACTAGTTGCTCAAGAGTTCTCTAACAAGCTTGGCATGTTGCAGAAAGAATACGACCTTAAATCTAAGTTAGCTGGAGAAGAACGGGATGCAAAGTCTAAGATTGGCGCACAAGACGCCGATATAGAAAAAGAAAACTTTGATAAGATCAAGACTGCATTTGGAGAAAAGTTCGCTAATATCTGGCAAGCCTCTCCTGCAGGAGCTAGGACAGAGTTAACTAAACATGCTCTGGACGCTAAATCTAGAGGTATAGATATAGATAAGGTTCTATCTGGCCAACAATCACCCATGCCTGAACAGAATTCTGATGAATATAAGTTAAACACAGAACGAATGAATGAAAAAAACATAATCGATTATAAAACTGCTCTTAGAAAAGAGAATCTTCCTATTTGGAAAGAATCTGTAGACAAGAAAAAAGGCTATAAAGAGCTAGGACGAGACATTAGAGTGCTTAGGAATCTGGATAAGAGAGGAAATCTTCCTGAAGGCCTAGAAAAACTTATAATAAATCCAGAGACAGGCGCTCCATACGATTTAGCTACAGCTGTTAAAGACATGCATCCGGACGTTCAACAATGGGTAAAGACTATTGCTAGGCAAGCGACACAAGCACAGACAGCATTCCCTGGTCGTGTAACCAACTTTGACCTGCAATCCTACATGCGTCAGTTCCCTAGTCTATTTAACACGCATGAAGGACGAGAAGTCATTCTTAACCAAATGGAGCTGGTGAATGAAGCTAATGAATTATTTGAAGATGCGCTTGTTAAAGTTTATCAGAAGCATAAGCTCAACGGAATAACTCCAGAAGATGCTCTTGAGCTAACTGAAAATAAATTAAAAGATAAGTTAGAGGTCATTAACAAGAAGATAGAAGACCTTTCCTCTAAAGGCGTATCCTTAGCTCTAAAAGAAGCAGAAGAAGGGTCTAATGTCATGGATGTGTACGATGCAAGTGGTCAGAAAGTCGGTACGATTGATATGAAAGATGTAGGAAGTCTACCAGAAGGATACACAATACGATGAGCGCACCTGTCTTCCCTAAGTCTTTTAAGCCAATCAAACCCGTTAGTTCTGAAGTTAAGATGCCGTCATCATTCAAGCCTATAAATAAAGAGCCTAAGAAACAGGAAGAGTTTCCTTTTGAAGGGGAAAACGATCTTGATAGAGAGATTGAAAGAAATACTGCGATGCTGACATCTCGTGCTATTGAAAGAGTCGCGGGTATTCCAGGAGATATCGCATCTTTATTCCCAGGATCTGAAGGCAAAAGACTACCTACATCCTCTGAATTAAGAGAAAAGAGCGAGAAACTATCTCTTGGCTACACGAAGCCCAAGACAGAAGCAGAAGAGAAGGGTGGAGAATTCATAGGAGATGTTGCGTCATTGATCGCAGGACCATTGGGTGTTAGTAAACTTGGGACCATTGGTCGTGCTATCGGGATACCATTAGCCGGACAAATCGCTAGAGAAGGCACAGAGAAACTGAGTGGATCTAAAAAAGCTGGTGAATATGCGAAGATGGGCACGATGCTATTGACAGATCTATGGGGTCTAAGAAAAGGAATTGGACAAGGTGGAGCTAAGGAATTCGGATTCAAAAGTCTTGATAACGCCGAGAAAGCCATACCAAAAGGCGCGATTGCCAAAGTTCCTGCATTAGAAGCTGGACTTGTAAACCTAGAACACTCTTTGAAGTCAGGTGTTACTGGACCTCATAGTGATGAAGCATTGCGTGTGATCAAAGAAATCAAAGGTCATATTGTAAAAGGAGAGATGGAAGCCTCTAAATTCCCTACAATACGCAAAGACATCAATAAGATCATAGAAAACAGTCAGGGATTTAAGATTGGCGGACCATCTAAGGCTATAAGACGCTCTTCAGTAAAGAACCTAGATAAGGTTAAAAAAGAGATAATCAAAGCAGGTGAAGATTGGGGGAAAAAGAACTCCCCAGAATTCTATAAAGGATGGAAAGAGGGCAATGAAGCTCTATCTGTCTTTTACAAAAGCAAGCAAATAGGTGATGTTATATCGAAATTCACAAAGATTAACAGCCTGCCAGTAAGAATCATGTTAGGTATGGAAGCAGCTCACCATCCGTTGATAGCCATCGCTTCTACAGGGGCTGTAAAAACAGCAGGAGCAGCGATAAAAGGAAACATTGCATTGGCTTACAGATTCATGGAATCCCCAGTTCTGCGAAAGCTCTATTCATCTGTACTAAAAGAAGCTGCTAAAGGAAATGCTCAGCAAGCATCTATACTTGCACAGAAACTTGACAAACAAGCACATAAAGAAGGATTGAAGGTGGATTAGGATGAGCGTTCTGATTCATCAAACGATTCATTCTCTACTGAACCAGACGCGCAGAAACCCCAATAGAAAACTAATATGCCTAATATTGCTAATAAGAAATGCATAACAAACTCCTTTGAAACAAACTAACTATAAACCATTATCTGATTTAATTGCAAGTTTATTAATCAATACGTGAAAGACTAAACTTAATCCCGTTCTCATTTAAATACTCTTCGACCTCTTTGACGCCAAACAAACCTATCATCTGCTGAACTATGCATTGCAACATACAATTGAGTGCTGACTCTTCATTAACATCATCTGTATTGTCTATTATAACTTTATATATATTCTCTAAAGAGTGGTATATATTTATTGTAATGCTAACAGGCAATCTATCTTCAATTTTCATTTGCTACCTCTGGGCAATCGGGCAACGGCATCCAGTGGGTAACGATTCCGTACTTCATTTGAATAACCTCTCCATTTGCAGCATCTTCCCATTGATTATTCAATCTAGAGCCAATCGTAACGTGATATAACTTCACATTAGGTCTGTAATCATATACAGCTATTAATACATATACGCCATTTGGAGGTTTTCTCTCTTCTAGGTTTATCCAACCCATTATATATCCTCGCTGAAAGTTCCGTCTAGAGCCTTTTTCATTGCATCTATTATCCATTGATTCAAAGATATTGTTACATATCCATCATCGTCTACCATCTGTTTGATGCGGTCAGTTACTTGCTTGTGCAGATCTAATGGGATTCTTATCGTTGTGGTCTTGTGTGTCATGCCACTATAGTATCATAGTACTATAATGTCATGCAAGGGAAAAGGGGCTCTAAGGCCCCAGTATTCTGCATTGCAGGGAGATTACTATGGAAGTGGCATCCAATATGAAGGTGATGCTGAAGTAATGTATTTTTCTTTTCCCTGGAAAATGGGGCGTCTATTTGTTTCCCATTCTCCGTCTTCAAACTTAGTGATGCCTACAGGAGAATCTTCCCCACATTTACAAAGGACATATTCATTTTCATTAGGCATTTGATCATCTACAAAGATCCATTTCATTTAACACTCATAGCTATCTTAATATCGATATCATCTGGATCAAACCTAGCCTCTTTCTGAGTCACCTCTATGCATTCTTTAATAGTAGGGCTATCAGCATCAATGAGGAATGGGTCGTAGATAAGAAACTTACGTCTATACGTACTCTCATCATTCTTCAGTGTCACTGTCAGTTCTATCATCAGGCAAACTCTTAATGTATTCTCTACGTTTATCTTGTTCCGCGGTCATAACAGCCATTACGCCTTCATAAGCCTGGATCATATTTTCAGGTAAGACCTTAGCTTCTTCTTTCTTCAAATCGCTCTCAAACTTAAGCCTGTCCCTATCTTCTTTCTTAGCATATGTATCGTATACATGATGAGTCTTGTTGTAGACGCATTGTGCCATCTTACCGCGATCCATCCTCTTTTCTCTTTTAGCAGCTAATATCATTTTAGCCTGCTCATACACCTTTTGAAAGGATGGTTCCTCATCACACCATGTAAAGATAGAAGAGGGGAGTATACCGGTATCTGCACTGAACTGCAACAGGCTATCGTTCCCATCAACCTTACACCATTCAATCATGATGGTCATAACTTCTTCACGATTATATTCACGTGGTCGATAAGGCACAAAATCAGTCTTAGATACTTCGCCCTTATTAAGCTTAAGATTTAACTTAGGTGGTGCTTTCGGTTCTTTTGCCATATTACCTTTAAAGTTATTTATCGCCATTATACTCATAGGACATACATAGTCAACAATTTAAGCAATAAATCACATTTGATGTGTTGACTCAAATCAGATATGATGATACATTGCACTTATGTACTACATCTACAAAAACACACACGCTGACAACATGCCTAGTTATCGCATTATGGCCCAGGACAAAACATTTAATCCTGTAAGCCAGGAATTCGAAAGAGAAGTCGTGTCTTTAAATCGCAATGGTACATGGGATTCATGTTTCATTCCCAATGACCAAAGAATTGATTTGTATCAATATAGATATTTAGATATAAGCAAAACTATGTATGATGCACAAAAAATCTGTGATGAAGATGAAGCTTTATTTAGCCGAAAACAATAAACCAGCTTGTTATCTCACAAAGATGATATGCCGAGAGAAAAAGTCGAAAATCCTAGGTAAAAAATGCCTTCAAATGTTAGAAAAACAAGGCTTTATTATCGTGAGGGGAAATGAACTGGGAAGATGAAGACGGATACGAGTTTACTGTAAAAGAAAAGATCACCTACAGCCTGCATAGCAAATGGAAAATGATCATATCTACACTTCTATTGATCATATTCTTTCTGGTAGGGGTGATCATATGCACATAACTTTTATAAGCGATCCGCATGGACATTTCGATGATTACGCAGGGGAGCTCTTGATTGTTGCTGGCGACATGTGCGCTCGTGATTACCAAAGAGACTGGGATGAATTCTTCGCTTGGATCAATGATCAAGACTTCGAAAAGATCATTTTCATAGCTGGCAATCACGATAACTATCTGCAAAAGAATTCCATTTTCCCCTATCTGAATCACAAGGTATACTATTTGCAAGATTCATATGTGATCTACAAAGATCTTAAGATTTATGGAACACCTTGGACGAAATCTTTCAAAGGAATCAATAAGCATTGCAAGGCGTTTACTTGTGATACCGAAGATGAATTGCGTGAGAAGTTCAATTTGATTCCCGATGATACCGACATTCTCATTTCTCATGGCCCACCATACGGAGTACTTGATGAAGTGCAAAGATACAAGCATCACGAGAATTGTGGATCAGTCGCATTACGCGAGGCCTTAGATCGCGTCAAACCTAAAATCAATGTCTTTGGTCACATACATGAGAAAGGCAGCCGTACCGTCGTTTATAAGCATAGAGGCCCTAACACCCTTTGCATCAACGCAAGTATCGTTGATGAATCGTACCATCCTAGAGATGAAATAATAACCATGGAGATATAACATGAATGAAAAAGCATTACTTGAAATTAACGGACGAATGATAGCTTTTGTCGACGAAATGAAAAGCAAGCATAAACTAACACAATTAAAAACATTAATGTACTGTTATGATTCCATACTAGTAGGAATCATAACTTGTGTTGAATATCGGAAAGAAAAAGAAATTGAAAAATTTAAAGAAGATTTAAAACAACTGATAGATTATGCATTCAAACCCGACGATGAGGAGGAAGAATGCGAAGATGACGAGCCTAATCTATTGGATTGTGTTCAAATGGTTCTAGAACAAATAAAAGCAATGCAAACTGATAGATCAAAGTCTGCTAAGAAGGATGCGAATTGAATACTGCTTCGGCTTCCCCTGCTCCTGCCGATACTCCCAAGTAAAACAATCTTTTGAATCAGCCATACCCCGGCGAGTGTCGGGGTAATACAACTGAGCTATCGTATCCCTAATTCCTTTAAACGCGATCATGAGATTATCATCGTCAAACTTCCGCGGTGCAATCCGAACAAACGTTATGTGCACAGGCAATGCAGGCAACTCAATGTCTTTCATTAGAGCCTTAATCATCCAAGCATGCTTCTTCACTAGCGCAGCTGATTGCCGCCAATGACTTGTATCATTAGCGGACTTTACCTTGATCGGAAGGTGAATGCTTAAAACGCATTTAGCGCCATCAGGATCGATTATCTCTTTCAATCCATAGGATTGGTGTCTGGAGATTAGATCTTGCATTGGCGACCCCTTTAAAACGGTAGATCATCATTCGAAACGTAACTAGTGACACTCGCAGTTGCCGCGGGCTTCATAGCAGCAGTCACATGCTTTCTTATGAAGTTCATCATGTCTTCGGATTCTGAATGCGAGTCAAGCATGAAAGCCGCGGTATAGCGATCTTCTCCATTCTCCACGATCTTGTAGCTTGCTGCGGTAGGGAACCATGCACTTCCGTCTTTCTTAGGGACAATCTTGTATCGCAATACAACTTTGCCCGCGTATTTCACAGATGCTATTCCTAGGTGCTTCTCGTTGGGGGTTGGTGTATAACTTAAAAATTCAAACATTTAAACTCCTTTACTTACGTCTGTTTTTCGTAATTCTGCTAATTTTCTAGAATGTGATATGCATACTTGCATAAGATCTGATATCTTGTGCGACTCTAAATCATCCATGCAGTAATTATTATTTTCTAACATATAATCATCTATCTGATCCACATAAGATAATGGAAGATGTGTGCTTATAATCTTTTTATAGAAGCGAGCCTTCCTATTTTCTCTTTCGTACTTTTCTCTTAAATGTATCACTTTGGCATGCAAAATGGATGGGCATTGCTCTTCTTCATTCATATAATCTCCTTACTTACGTCTGATAATATCACTTCTTTACTTAAATAATTATTTAATTCTTCTAAAAACGAATTTCTAGATTGGTAATATGTTATCATATTAACTTTCATTCCGCAAATGATTTCTAGATCATTTCTTCCCGACACAAACTTTTGAACTGATTTGATATCCATGCATGCGTCTTCCACTTTTTGAGCAATCTTACGATTTTCATAAACACAATCATCGAAATTCTCATGTGCCTTGACCGGCTTCCACCCTCCTCGCAGTGCAGAAATAATAAAAGCATCCACGTTCCTGACGTTGTTTGCCTGATTCAAGCATCCAAGCGCTTGGAGTACTTGATCATCTGTGAATCCAAGCATGATTTTTCTTGTTGCGGTGAAAAACAAGCAGGGTTTTATGAGATCTTCAATTTCTTTGGAAAAACTACAACGGCCGGAGGCCTCAGCGCTTCGCGCGTTGTTGTTTTTTTTATTCGAGTGAGGGGGGGGAGAATCTTCCCGCTCTTTAAGAAAGCTAACGCTTTCTTTTGTGTCCCCCACTGTGGGGGGAGGGGGTAGGTCCATTGTGGGGGGAGCAAAAATTTCTTGAGTTATACATATCTTGTAAGAATTAGGTAGATTTCCTCTCTGTGGACACTTCTTCCTAACCACTTCTATTAGCTTGTTTTTTTCCAAAGTTTTGATGGCGCGATCGATGGAAGTTGCTGATTCACCCGTCAATTTTATGATCTGACTTTTCGAAATACTATCCTCACTTTTGTGCCATCCGAAAGTTTTTCGACAGATCAACATGATCACTTTGATCTCAATCGGCTTGAGTTTCAGCATCCAATAATCGAGGATGATATTAGGAATTTGTGTGTAGTTAGGGGCTGGTATGTATGTCATTATGACTCCTGCATGGTTGAGGAGACTAAGACTTAATATACTTGCGTTTAATTCGCTGAAATGATACTATCTATTGCCTAAATTCCATAATTTGGCTAAGATAGCCTTACGTATATAAAGGCCTTAGGCTCGCCCCTTCAGAGCTAGTAACTCTGCTGGGGCATTTTTATTTCTAACTAACTCTAGCTAAACGTTTAATTTTACTCAAAAACTTTCGGAAATAAAAAAAGACCTACACACAAATGCATGTAGGCCCTGTAGCTTTCCCATCTTACAACAATAAGATCAAAAAGAACCTATACACAAATGCGTATAGGCTCCACGACGATATTATTGTACCACCATGTTAACCCATGCAATATTTTTAGGCAAAAAAAATCCCCATAAGCACCATTACCTATGGGGACACTATCAATATAATTTGTGAGGACGGGATGGTTTTATCAAAAGAAAGAATTATAGGCAAAAAAAATCCCCTCTAAACACAATTGTCTAGAGAGGTAGGATGTGTATATACAAATATCAAGAATGGACATTCAAGGTTACGAACCCTGATCTTTACGCGCAACGTGTTTACTATTACACCAAATGTCCGTAAAAACCCCTCATCAAAATGTACCAACTTTGATGAGGGTAAACCTATTTCAAAAGGGAGAAACATGAATCTCTCGTATCCTGTTGTATCAAATCCTATGTTTTGGTACAACTAAATCATGACACTAGATCCAAAAAAACCACCCTCCACATGGAAAGAAGTTTGGTTGGAAATTATCTCTCACATGAGCACTACAGAAAGAATATCAATCATCCTCATATTTGCGCTCATAATACTTGCCGCCATTTTTAGCTTGCTGTGACCCTTCGCAAATGTCTTTAAGCATCACCTTCCCAAGCGTATACTTCTCTATCTGTCTAACCACATGCACTGTGTTAGATATTTCCCCACTACGTATCCTATTCAATGTCGCTACGCTTGTCCCCAAAAGCTCTGAAAACTCCTGATAACCTATCCCCTGCTGCTTCATCCAATCATTCAACTGCATATTTTTTCCTTGCCCTAAATTACTCATATTTGATATGATAAAACACATCAGGAATAAAAATCAAGGAAAGTTATGTTAACAGAAAAAATGAGCGATTGCATTTTTGAAGTAGTCGATAGCTACTTCCCAGAAAATATTATTCAATACAAAAGCATATGTTATCTTTGTGATTTAGCAGAGATTAACAGGGATAAGATTATTTTAACTTCTTTAACATGTGGTGATCTAAGAGAACTTATTGAGCAAGGCTATGATGAGCTCTTGATGGAGTATAAATATAGGTACGAAAATGAATAAGAATGAGATGGAAGAACCTATCGAGCAGATGTGTATGATCATCCAGGAAACTGCATCTCAGTGCATGACCGAAGCTAAGAACGTTGGGCACATCTTAGGGACATTGAAGAAGCTAGAAGCTTTGCACTATGCATTAGTGCTTATGAATGAATACAAAAACAGTAGTGAGGATTAAATGAATAGTCAAGGCGAGCTGATTGCGCTCTACAAAGCAATCAATGAAGTACAGAAAGTGGTCGTAAATGCGACTAAATCATCCAAGAATGAGCATTTTAAGAACAAATACGCCTCACTTGAAGATGTGATTAATGAATTGAGACCTGTGTTTAGTGAACATGGATTAATTGTGATGCAAAGCCCTGAATTTGTGGATGGCAATCTCGTTTTAACTACTAGAGTTGCACATATTGGAGGAGCTCACATTGAGACTTCATTTAAACTGAAGGTAGAAAAGGATACGATGCAGGGCTATGGAAGCTCTATAACGTACGCCAGAAGATATGTGCTTGCATCTCTGTTCTGCATTGGCCAAGAGGATGATGATGGAAACAAAGCATGCGAGAAACCAAGAGATGAGAATCTCATTAATCCTACTCAATTAGCAGAGCTCGAGAAAGCTCTGTTAGGCAACGAAGATCTAAGAAGTAAGATGTTATTACATGCAGGCGTTAAAACTCTAACAGCGTTGCCTGCTGCAGCTTTTGACACATATCTTGATCGAGCACTGAAGGCTAAAAATGCAATTACTACTTGATCAAGGAAGTGACGAGTGGCTTGCGTTACGCAAGAAATGTGTCACTAGCACTGACGCAGCAGTAATCATGGGGCTCAGTCCATACAAGGATGAACTGGAATTACTAAACCAGAAGCTTGGATTATCTGAACCAGACAAAGTTAATGACTCCATGCGTGCAGGTTCTGAGTTAGAACCTGTCGCACGTGAAGCTTATGGCAAACATACAGGCAGATTCATGTCTCCAGCTGTGTTTTTAAGTGATACACATGACTGGGCAATGGCTAGCTTGGATGGGATTAACTTCGAGGGTGATCGCATCCTTGAGATTAAATGTGGAGCAGGTGCATTCAAGCGAGGAGAGGATATACCCCGCTATTATTTCGCGCAGATGCAACATGCCATGTTCGTAACAAATGTAGCTGTATGTGACTATTTTGTGTACTGGCGTGGAGATTTCATACTCGTAGAAGTGGTGAGATCCAATACATTCATCAAGGAGATGATAGAGAAAGAGCTAGCGTTCTATGAGAAGCTTAGTCGAGGTCATGCAGACTGTCTTTTGAAGATGGACGAGACATGGGAACTTCTAAGGTCATAGGAGGCTTGGGCGTCGGTAAATGATGCATTGAAATAACAGGAGCAGACGCTGCAGCTGGGATTGGTGAAGCAATTGGAGGAGAATCCGTATTCTTCTGCAACGCTTCATCGGCTGTACGTACAATTCGTATATCTGAAACATGAGCTTGAGTTACAACTCTTCCAACGAAAGGGAAGCAGCAGTTAATACGACAGCCATCACAACAGTTACAGCTATCTCTAACCTTAGTGTTAACATCATGAACTTTTGGAGCAATACCCATAAGTACCTCCTATGATATGCTTGCTATCGCAAATATGGTCAATATCACAAATAAAAACAAGACTATAGCAGCAATGAAGATGTTCTTAGTGTCATTTTTTTGATTCATGTTTTTGTATGTCTTCCGCTACATTTTCAACAACGTCCTCAGCTAGTTCGACTTCGAGAGGGATCAGCGTTGGAGTACATGATACTAATAAAACAGTAATAAAAATACTTATTATTCTCATACAGCTTTCGATTTGTCATCAGTTAAAACTTGCATTAGCATTCCTTTAGTACCAAAATGATCAAACTCTATCATTGGGTCAACCCATATTCTTACCCCTGCTTCTCTAGCAAGACGACAGAATGTATAGTCCTCTCCCCAGAACTCACCATTTCTTAACTCCGTGTTAAAAAAACAATATCCTTTAGAAGCTGTAGAATGGGGAGATTTAGGTTCGAAATAAAGTTCTGGAAATTTATTTCTCATTTTTTCAATAACAGAACGCTTGATCAACATGAATCCTGCAGGAATGTACTCCATTTCTAAGAGTTTCTTCTCTGGATTCACAACTATTGATTTATCATCGTTAGTTGAAGGGCGAAATGTGAATATATTCTCTCTTCTAGATGGATACACTCCAGCAACAAATTCTTCATCTTTCTCTAACATATCCTTCACTGCTAAAGGAGACCACCCTAAATCAGAATCTATACACAACATATAATCAGCATCAGAATGATAGAAAGCTTCCGTTAGACGATTCCTTTCTGCCACCAAAAGAGATCCGCCTACATTAATCTTTATTTCTATACCATAACCTAAAGAAGCTAAAAGAGTGTGTGTCTCAGCTAATGCAATAGCATAGGGGACATATACAAAACCATCATATGCGGGTGTAACAATAAGTATTTTTGTCATAATGCCTTTATAAAAAGTTGTCTTACAAAATTATCATTACCTTCCACGGTTATACCTAAAGTATCCACAGCAGTAGGCAATTGAAAGCTCGTTGCGGTGTTATATCCATAAGTAGTATTAGATGTAAATATTAATCCTCCAGTACCTGCAGCAACATACACTCCATTCCCAGAAGCAATCGCATTGAAGGTGCTTGTAGTACTAACCGTTCTAGTTTTCCATGTAATACCATCTGTAGAACTTTGGATCAATCCAGAAGCGCCTGCAAGCGTAAATAGATTCCCTGTCGCTATGATACTATTGGCTGCAGAAACAGTGCCATTATATGAAGTAGGGGCTGTCCATGTCGTAGCATCTGTGGAAGTAAGCATTCCAGCTAAAGTTGCTGCAGAATATATGCTTCCGCTATAAGCAATCCCCCATATATTTGTGCTAATCCCTGAATATGGAGTTGATCGTTGTACCCAGGTAATTCCATCTGTAGATGTACCAATCAATCCTCCATTATCTCCATAAATGAATAGACTACCTGCATAAGCTAAAGATAAAATATTATTAACTGTATTAGATGTTCTAGATGTCCAGGTTATAGCGTCAGTAGAAGTAGCTAAAACTCCTCCATTTCCTGCATATGCATATGTGCTATTTCCATAAGTGAGTCCTGTGATGCCCGAAGAAGTACCACTAGTTTGAGCGGACCAGCTAACCCCATTTGTAGAAGTAGCTAAAACTCCTCCATCTCCAGCGTATACGAATTTTGTACCGTATGTTAGTGCTTTAATACTGGAAGTTGTGCCGCTAGTCTGTGAATTCCATGTTACTGCATCTGTAGAAGTAGCTAAAACTCCCCCGTACCCAGCATACATATACAAACTATTTCCATATGAAACAGCTGCTATATGCGAAGCAGTTCCAGAGTTTCTTAGAGACCAAGTGACTGCATCTGTAGAGGATAATAATGTGCCATAAGCTCCACCAGAAACATATATAGAACCGAAGACAATAGGCCCAGCACCGCTTATAGTAGGTATGGTAGCGCTTGTCCAATTAACCCCATCTGCAGATGTAGCAATACCTCCATTATTACCATTTGTAACTCCCATTACAAATTTAGAATGATATATCAAGCAATTACTTAAAAAACTGCTTGCTATAACACTCTTAGAAGACCAGTTTGCAGCATTTGTAGAAGTAGCTACAACCCCATTTACCGCACCAACACCATTTGTAGTGTTAATTACAGCCACATATACGCCACCTGTATATGAAATTCCCTGGACAGTTGTAAAATCTAAAGTGTTACTATTTGCCCAGGTATACCCATCTGTGGAAGTTAAAACTTCTCCACTAGAATATCCTGACATGTATAAATTATTGTTAAATGACAACGAAGGTGAATTTCCTGAGGAAGGGAATGCTGAATATGACCATGTAGAAGCATTTGTGGATGTTACCTTTGTTTTAAATCCAGCTCCTAAATAAATGCTATTACCATACGCAAGCCCACCTAACTTTCCATTAAGCGTATTGGTAGTAAATGTTACAGCAGACCACGTCGTTGCATCTGTAGAAGTAGCTAGAGTGCTTCCTCCAGGCCCTGCATATACATATACTCCATTTAAATAAGCTACGCTCTGGATTGAACTTGTAGTTCCACTTGTTCTAGGAGTCCAAGTTACACCATCTGTAGAAGAAGCTAATGCGCCTCCGTTTCCGGCATAAACATATACTGATCCATAAGTCATGCTAGCTATAGTACTTGTAGTCCCACTAGATCTAGATGTCCATGTTATGCCATCTGTAGAAGAAGCTACAACCCCTCCACCTCCTCCATAAACATACACCGATCCATATGCTAAAGCATTAATAGCGCTCGAAGTACCACTTGTCCTAGATGTCCATGTAACAGCATCTGTAGAAGTAGCTAAAACTCCTCCGGCCCCTCCATAAACATATACTGATCCATAAGCAGTTGAAAATATGCTACTAGATGTTCCAGAGGTCTGTAAACTCCAAGTATTTGAATCTGTAGAGGAGGCTAATACACCACCTTGTCCAGCGGCAATATATAAACTATTCCCATAGGTTACTGTATTTATAGAACTCGTGCTTGCGGAAGTACTTACCTTTACGAATTTCCATAATCCACCATCTGTAGAGGTGGCAACATAATTAGACCCTAATCCACATGCAACAAATAAATTCCCATATACCAATTGGGGATTACCACTAAGTGATCCACTAGTAGTAAGTATGCTACATAACAATGGAAATTGGGAATACCATGTGGATGCATCAGTAGAAGTGCTTAAAATTCCTGCGCTAGTACCATACACATATACATTCCCATAAGTAAGGGAAAAAATTGTACTTGTAGTTCCAGAAGTAGTTGTAGACCATGTAATACTATCCGTAGAAGTTAACATCAATCCTGCTGTAGAACCAGTTACATACAAACTATTGCCGTAAGTGATAGATAATATAGTAGTTGAGGTCCCACTGCTTTCTTTTATCCAATTGACTCCATTTGTAGAAGTCAGGATTGTACCGCTATTTCCTGCAGCTACAAATTTTGAACCGTATACAAGAGCATTGATCGTGGTAGTGGTTACATTATTGCTTGGAGTCCAGGAATCAGCATTTCCATTAATCAAGCCCATATGTGAATATAAAGTAGGATATGTTGCCTGACTTAAAATTGATCCATCACAAGCAAGCCATGTTGGATTCGGATATGTAGAATTGCCTCCGATAGCAAAATATGACAAACTGCCAATGGGTGCAGATGATCCACCTCCTGCAGCCTGAAATGAAGGTGCTACTCCAGCTCCATTACTTGTGAGAACCTGACCTGAAGTACCTACGGTAGTGGTAACAAGTCTAGTACCATCATAATAAACTACTCCATCTGTATTAGTCATGGATGAAGCATTTGTACCGCCGTGAGCTATATCTACAATCGATAAACTTACAGCTCCAGCAGATACAGAGAATGAAGAAGGATTAAAGCTAGCTACGCCAAGGGTAGCTGTTGTAGCTGTTGCTACGGAAGTTGTTACTGTATCTCCCGTTGCAGATGTGCTTATGGCGCCTGTTCCTAATAGATTAATGACAGCTGATGCAGGTACGGCGCTTCCAGAATTGGCATTAAATGTAAGTAAATCTACAGAACCAGTAGCTAAGTTCATCCAATTAGCTGTAGTTACTCCGCCAACGGTAGAAAAACTTGTCAGAATATATTCATCGGAAGTAACTGTGTTGATCCATCTTTTTTGAATGGGAAAGTTAGTATCAGCGGATGTTGGACTTGCAGAAGAAAAATATGTTGTAAAGGGAGAGGTAGACGCAGACCCTACGGCTTGTGAATAGCTGATGGTGGATGGTATCTGCGTCATTTTATACCTATTGTTCTACTGGTGGCTTGTCTTGTGCTGGTGCTTCTGGAGCATCTTGGATAGCTTTCTTAATGGCAGCTACAGCATCTACATGTTCCAATCCTTTTGCTTGTAAAGCTGAGTGACAAACTGCTGTCAACGCATCTAACAATTCTTTACTTAAGTGCAATAATTTCATATTTTCTCCTATATTTTAAACGACAATCTAGTGATACCATGGACATTAAATATTTTCAAATTATACCGCCATGGCTTGAGTAGTAATGGTCAATGTTACTGATCCTGTAGTGGCTACGAGTACATAATATCCGCTAGGCACATAAGCCATAAAGTTATAACTAGTCGCATTTGCGTTGGAAAAACTAGGGATAACAGTATCTGTAGTAGGAGTACTTGTAGAACCAACACCTAATTTTATGACGGCGTTAACAGATTCCGACGCAACGGCACAGAATATATTCAGCACTATATCATAACCAGTCGTATTTTGAGTAGACGTGCCTTGAGTAAGAGACGTTCCAAAAGCAGTTGTAACAGTATGAGAAGCTGGAGGAGCTGTTCTTATGGTACCAGCAGTTGGTGTACCGCTAGCAGCTACTCCTACACTTAAATTATCAGTATATAGAGCACAGGAATTAGTACCGTATCCAGGTTGTGTGAAGTATCCTGCATAACCATTTGTGACAGTTCCAGCTCCTCCTTGCGCACCTGATTGTATCCATAATCCATAAGCGTTTGTAATAGTAACTGACATAGGAGGATTAACGTCTGGATAACAGTTGAAAGAAGCACAGGATGTAGAATTGGAGGTAGGAGCAAAGACGTTATCACAATAGAAGCCTGAGAATGCTCCACCACTTGGATTCATTGTTCCAGTGGAGTTGATGCCTGTTCTATTAGTACTTCCAGCTGTTATGCATATTGAAGAAGTAGAAGGGTTATTGCTAGAAGATCCAACTAAAATGTCACCAGATACAATCATTCCATTTGTAACCGGTGCAGCTCCAGTATATCCAATGCTTATATTATCAGAATAGAGAGCACATTTTGTAGTTCCAGCTGAAGGAGCGGCGAAATATCCAGAATAGGCAGTTGTAATAGTACCGGCACCAGAGGAGGTGGCGCTATACAAACCATAATAAGTTGTGATAGTACCTACGTTGGAAGACAATACAGGCTTGTTATAAAGACCATAAGCAGAAGTTATCGTTTGTGCTGAAGGAGCAATAATCGTTGCAACATTCCCTATAGCATAGCATGCAGTAGCCCCGCTTGTAGGATCAAAAGTAGATGCAATATAAATACCAGATTGATTGCTACTACCGTCTACAGCTGTTTGGGTACCAGCTAGATAGGTGTTGTAAGCGTTAGTTGAACTAATAGACAATTGAGCATAAGTACTAGGAGAAGTAGTACCTAGGCCTGTTTTCCCAGATACAATCATTCCGCTTGAAGGAGGAGTAGTTGCAGTATAGCCTACACTAAGATTATCACTATAAAGAGCTACTGGAGTTGTTCCTGCAGAAGGAGCATTAAAGTAGCCACTATATGTTGTTGTAATAGTCCCTGCACCTGAAGTTGTATTAGAGTATATTCCATAATAAGTTGTAATGGTACCTACGTTTGAAGATAGGGTGGCATTACTATAAACACCATAGGCAGAAGTTATCGTCTGTGCTGAAGGAGCAATGATCGTTGGTGTACAACCTAATGGAAATACAGAAGTAGCCCCAGAAGTCGGTTGATAGGTAGAATTGAGTCTAATGCCTAATTGATTGCTACCACCATCTACAGCTGTTTGAGTTCCACCCATATTTAAGCTATAGGCAGTTGCTGTTTGGATATCTACTTTACAGCTACTGTTAGGAGAACTAGTTCCAACACCTAATTGCCCGCTGATAATAGATCCTGAAGATGGAGGAGAAACGTTATATCCAACAGATGCATTATCTGAGTAAAGAGCACATTTTATCGTAGCTCCCCAGTTGGGGTTTGTAAAATATGCGCTGTAAGCATTTGTAATAGTACCTGTACCTGCTCCAGAGCCTGTGTCGATATAAATACCATAAGCAGTAGTTATGGTCCCCACGTTCAAAGTGAAGTTATCATGAATCCAGATACCGCTAGCATTAGTAATTGTCTTACCACTTGGTGCTACAAATTCTTGGACCACAGCCAAAGCAGCTACGTTAGCGCCACCATTTGTAGGCTGCATGATACCATCAATCAATAAAGAAAATTGATTAGAGCTACCGTTTACAGCTGTTTGAGTTCCAGCTAGGAAGGTATTGTAGGCATTTGTTGAAGAAACTTGAAGTTCGCATGAAGAACTAGGTGCACTATTACCAATACCTACTTGCCCTTGAACAATTAACCCTGCTGAAGGTGGCTGTACGGCTGAATATCCGATACTCATATTGTCAGAATACAGAGCAAAATTGGTTGTAGCAGCAGTTGGATTAGCAAAATATCCAGAGTAAGCGGTAGTGATTACACCTGCTCCTCCTGTGGTACTACTATATATTCCATAGTACGTAGTTATAATGCCTGCATTACTATTGAGAACAGCATTTGTAAGGAAACCATACGCAGCAGAAATTGTTTTTCCAGATGGGGCGACAAAAGTAGGACCATTATCTATGGAATAAGAAACGTTCGATCCATTAGTTGGATTAAGTTCAGATACAAGCCGAATAGCAGCTTGATTATTACCGCCATCAACACCGGTCTGAATCCCAGCAATATTCAGATTATAAGCACTAGTGGAATCCATTTCCACCATACAACTAGCAAGTGGTGAACTTGTGCCAACGCTAAGCTGACCTGGCATTATGAGGCCACCAGTAGGAGGAGAAGTTGATTGATAACTTCCTAATGAAACACCATTAGTTAAAGATAGTGTGACAGCTCCTGTAGATGCACTTGCAGCGATTTGATTAGCTGTGCCTGCTATTGAAGTAACAGTTATAGAGCCAATAGTACCCCAGGAAGCTGGACTGCCTGTTGTAGCTATAAGCACTTGTCCTGTAGTTCCTGCAGAGAGCCATGATGGAACACCTGAACTACTGGTAATCAGTACCCCATTATTACCCGTTGCTAAAGCAGCCATTGTATTAGCTGAAGACGCATAAAGAAGGGTGTTAATTGCGTTTGTCGCTGGATAGGTACTAGTAGTCCATGCGGGTGTAGTAGAAGCGCCAGAGGTTAGTAATTGGCCTGCTGTTGAAGTTCCTGCAAGGATAGCTCCAGCTGAAGCAGTGCTATAGAATATACCACCGTTACTTGCTGTTAAGTTAGCATTTGTACCACCGTGGGAAAGATCGACAATACCTGTAGAAGTAAGATTCTTTGAAGAATCTGTAAATACAGGCAAAGAAGCGCTCAAAGCCGTATTCTGTATATTACCGTTTACAAGCAACCCATTTGTAGGTGGATTTGTTCCCGATGTCCCTATAGCCATATTATCTGCATATAATGCTACAGAAACAGTTCCTGCTGATGGTGTTAAAAAATATCCAGAGTAAACATTTGTAACAGTCCCTGCTCCAGAACTTGTAGAGCCATATAATCCATATAAATTAGTGATTGTTCCTACGTTAGACGATACAGAAGTACGGTTATATATACCGTACGCACTAGCTATAGTTTTACCAGAAGGAGCAATAAAATTAGGCGTGTTGCCTATGCTATAGCAAACTGTTGAGCCATTAGTAGGTTGTAAGGTAGGAATGATACGCATGCAGACTTGATTATTGCCTGAATCGACTGCTGTTTGGGTCCCGCTTATATTGATGTTATAAGCACTAGTAGCATCAACTTCTAATTGGCAATAGGTATTAGGAGAACTAGAACCAATACCTGTTTGACCAGGGACGATCAAACCACCTGATGGAGGAGATGTCGATTGGTAAGAACCAATAGAAACACCATTAGTCAAAGACAGTGTGACAGCTCCTGTAGATGCACTTGCAGCGATTTGATTAGCTGTGCCTGATATACTGGTAACAGAAATAGATGCTGGATTGCTCCAAGTCATTCCACCACCCGAACCCCCACCATCTGAGGTAAGGAGATATCCAGAAGTTCCCGCTGTCGTTGGAAGATTGAAATTATAGGTACCAGCTGCCGCTTGAGGAAGAATAGAAATTGTGCCTGATGAACCTCCAGTTACAAGAAGTTCTGGACTGGAAACAGAAGTTGTTCCCGTAATGGTACCTGTTACTGTTAAGCCTGCTGTTCCATATTTAGCATTTGCAGGCATTAGCCAGTGATAATCCCATTGTCCAGCTGTACCAGAATTAGAAGTACATATTAATTGTATATATGAACCAGGTGACATCGTAACTAAATTAGAAGTGTCTGCCGTTTGTATAGTAATATTGCCACTAGCGTTATTATTGAACTGGTAACGCCATCCTACAACTAGAGTAGAAGCTACAGGAAGAACAACAGTTGCTGAACCAGATCCACTAGAAAATGTTTGAATGCCACTAGACGCTGCAGTAAGAGTAATGGTTCCCGCAGCTGCATTCCCTGTCACATCTGCAAAAACATTATTAAAAGCAGAATTCCCATTGGAATCCCTAGCAGCTATATTACTAGTTCCTCCTATTGGAGAAGAGCCTCCAGTAGAAACGTAAGCCATGGAGGCTAGATTTTTAGACCCATCGGTAACCACTGCTTGACTAGCTGTTAAACCACCTAAATTTAATCCATTGAATGTTACGTTTGAAGAAGTTGCAATTGATTGAGGCAGTGTTAAAGTAATTGCTCCCATTTGAGGAGCACCAGTGGTGGCATTAACCAAAACCTGGTTAGCTGTTCCTGTAATAGATGTAACACCTACTGAAGCAACTGCCGTCCAAGAAGCATTCCCGGAAGCATCGGAAGTCAAAACATATCCAGAAGCTGCGCCTGTAGTAAGTTCTAAAGCAGTTAATTGGAGTTTATGCGTAGAGGAATTGTAAAAGAAATTTGCGTTATCTTGAGATAAATTACCGCCACTTCCAGCAAATATAACGCTGCCTGTAGTAAAAGGCTCATTAACTAATGAAATTGTGACGGTATCGCCAGCACCTGAAGTAGTAATTCCAGAAGAACCGAAAATATTTAATGTATTACCAAGAGGTACAGCGACTCCTGAATTAGTTACGAATTCAATAGGGACACTTGGCTCACTTGCAACACTTATTTGGCCAGCTTGTGACATGAGACTCCTATTGCTTAAGTTCTAATTTACCTACACGCAGATTCGTGCTCTCTAATTTCTTGTCGAAGAATTTAATCTGTTGATCATGATTTTCTAGTTTAAGAGAAGCATTACGACAATCCATGGATAGCATCTCAATCCTAGGAACTAATTCTAATCTAATCTCTTGAGTCGAAGGAATAGCATTGATGCATGCTTGCATCTCATCCACTCTTGATACAATGCCCTTAGAGAAATTAGCAAGCTGCAATGGGATGGCATTGGCGATACCCTTGATTTTTTCTTCAAGATCATCCTTTTGCTTCAATCCAACAACAGCTGCCATTTTAATATCATTATCTAAATTACCAACTCTATCTTCAAGATATTTTTGAGAAGAAGAATAACTATCTAGCTCAGCTTTTGTACGATCTACAACAGATGTCACATGTTTGATTTGAAGAGACAATGAATTAGAAAAATCAGAAAGGTATCGTCTAGCGATTTCTACATCATCTTTGCTAGCTGCATTAGCAGAATGCTCAGCTAATCTATTATAAGTACGCTCGCTAAAGTGATGTAAACTCTTATGATCTGACTTTACTTCTGCCATTACTTGTTTATGCTGATTTAATTCAGCGTTAACCTGACATTGATTCGCATCAATCTTGTCATGGATTACTTTCACCGCCAAAAGGACAGATTCATGTTTGCTATCACGATCTTTAAATTGATCATTAATAATCTTGAGGAGATCTGCAAAGGATGATTGCATCGCATCCATCTGCACATGCAAAGCAGCTACATCCAATATGAGATTATCATATTTAGATACGCGTTCAATTAATACCTCATATTTGCGGTACATTTCTGCAACTTGAACTTGAAAATCTTGACTCATTATTGACCCCACAAACATTCGATATAGACAGAGCCTTTAGAAGGCATTGAATTTTGCTTAACATACCATTGCGTTCCAGCTTCCATCACCCAATATTGTTGATTAGTAAACTTATTGGTTGTTAAGTCAAACAATTTGAAAGCCCCTGCAGGAACTATCAAGTAGTTATTTACTCCGTCATTACTAAAGTACATATCTGCATCTGTAGTATTAGTAAAACAGATCAAACGTACCGCATTTGAGAACACTCCACCTACGGCAGTGTAACTGCCAGAAATGGAGGTGTATGCTAACGTACGAAGTTGATCTATAGATACAGTTTGTTGACTCATTTCAGCTCCTTATAATGGTCTGATGATTACGTAAGCAAATGTACTTGTATCTGCTGTTTGTGTTGAACCTGGAGTACCAAGAATCAACGATGTAACGGTAAATGAAGTAGCATTAGATATTGTATAGGATAATATACCAAAAGTAGTCGATCCATTAGCTGCTATTCTTGTCAGAAGAATAATATCACCAGTAGCAATATTAGTATTATTAATTGTAACAGTACCACTAGAGAGCGTTCCAGTTCCGCAAAATCCAGTTGTTCCAGCTTTGATTTCAATCTTGTTACCGACAGTTTGTAATTGCAAGTTACCGTTGGTGGCAATAAAGTCGCCAGATGTAGCAGTAATAGGACCGGATGTCGCTGTAAGTGTCGTAGAAGCTGTTAGAGATCCTGTTACAGCAGTGTTACCTGTAGCGTTACCGATATTTACAGCACCTGTGCCACCAGTACCGATAGTAGTGACTTTAGATCCTGTAGCGTTGATATTCAGAGTTCCCAAGACAGTAGCAGTACCACCGCATGTTATAGCCATGTTACCTGAAGAAGAAGAACCAACGTTTAGAACATGAGCTACAGCACCTGTTAAAAGGTTACATGTAACAAGTGTACCTGTTGAAGAACCAATGTTGATTGTATTTGTGGTATTTGTATTAACACCAGAGAAGATATTCAGAGTCTGAGCTGTAGAAGCTGAAGTAGTTGCAAACATGTTAATGACTTGAGTACCACCGGTAGTAACACCGTTGACCAAATTCAAAGTCTGAGTATTTGTACTTGGAGTGCCACTTAATAGACTTACAGTCAAGGCTCCAGAGGAATTACCAACAGCGATCGTGCCAGACTGTGCAGTTGCTCCGATAGTAATTGTAGCAGCAGCGTTACCAGCAATCAGAGTATTACCTCCTGATCCGGATTGAAGCGTCAATGAAGCACTTGCTGTAGTGCTGCCAAGAGTTACTACGTTAGCAGCAGCATCATTAGCAATACCTACAGTGTTTCCACCACCTGCCAGAGAGAAGTTACCTGAACCTACTAGCATAGAAATGCTAGAGGCTCCAGTTGCTGATCCAATTGTGATTACGTTGGCAATTGCACCCGTACCGATATTAACGGCTTTAGCGTTTGTAGCACCTGTAGCAATGTTAACTGTAGTTGCACCACCGCCCGTGCCTACGTTAACAATGTTAGTGCCAGAAGAAGAACCAAGAGTAATAGCACCTGTCTGAGCAGTGCCACCAATCACCATCGTACCTGTAGTAGTAGAAGCACCAATTGCGTAGGTAGAACCAGCAGCACCATCTAATGAGAAGTTACCTGATCCAACCTTTAGAGCTAATGAGGACGCACCGCTTACAGAACCAATTGTGATTAAGTTGGCAGCAGCAGATGTACCGATATTAATTGTACGACCTGAAGTGCCATTACCGATATTGACAGCCGAACCATCATTATCAGTAGCGATATTCATTGCTGTTCCTGCCGTATTTAATGTAGCACCAGCATCGCCTTTGAGAAGCCCTGTTACTTCAAGAGATCCTGGGACAACTAAAGATGCAGATAAACTCCACGTAATTGTCGATCCTGAACCTGTAGTTGTTATCTGTCCTGTAGTACCTGCTAGGGTAATATTCCCGGTAGAAGGACTAATCGCACCACCTGAATCACCGGTAAGTGTGTTTAGATTACCTGCTTCAGAACCAAGGAGGGCCCAATTAGCAGTTGTAATACCTGCGGCTGAGCTAAAAGATGTCAAGCAATAGACAGTCTCAGCGGGCTGGTCTACCCATAATTGACCTACCTGATACAACACATCTGTTGTATTTGGAGCTCTGGATTTATCAATGTGTGGATAAGGAGAAGGTTTGTTTGTGCCGCTACCTTGACTATAATTTAATGCTTGAAAGGACATCATGTACCCCGGGTTGTTTACTAGACTCAATCTAGATGGTTATTCTATTTGAGAAAAGAAAAAACCATGGTATTTAAATCTTTCATGTATACAATTACCCAATGTATACGAGGTGCATATGAAAGAAATGGTAGTGCGAATCAGAATTCCTGAGATGCTAATAAAGAAATACAGAATTCTGTGTCTGCAAAAAGACTTGTCTGTACCAAAACAAACAGCCGCATTGATTAGGAAGTTTATTGAGGTACAGGAAGAAAAGTGACACAATATTGTGTCACGAACTTATTGCTACAAATTTGTGTCAACAATGGATAGGATGATCATTAATGCCGCTGCTAGATCGTATTGTGTAGCTGGGGAATATTTTGCGTGTTGAGGTAGACGCTCAATAGATTTAATCATCTCGCGAAGCATGTCTATCTTCTCTTGGTGAGTAGGCTTGGCATATGTTTCTTTGAACAATTCCTCGGATTTATCGGTATAAGTTACAGGGATTTCCTTATCCTCATCATCAATTCTTAGAAAGTTAGCAAAGTCCTTGGCATAGCATCTAAGAGAACCTGGGCCCCCATCGATTGAGATGTGCTCACATTTACACATGACATAGTCAGTTGAATGAAAGCTTTCAATCATCGTTCCACAAAGTTTACATTTAGCTCTATTTCTCATGTATTTTTTCTCCTGAATACGTTATGAATAACATTATGCCAGATATATTATCACCAAAACAAGTAGAGTTCTGCTGCAATAGTGTAGCTCATTGGAATTTAGCTCATGGATCAGTGCGTTCAGGTAAGACTGTAGGCTCACTTTTTAGATTCTTGCAAGCAGCTGACCAATGCCCTGACAGTCAAATATACATGGTAGGTCATTCTAGTTCTACCATCTATAGAAATGCCATAAGACTTATATTTGAATCGCCTCAATTCGCCATTTTCAAACCATGGTGTACGTGGCAACCAGGAAACGGGAAGCTATTATTCAGAGATAAGGTAATTACAGTTCTTGGTGCTAAAGACGAGGGTGCTATAGGAAGCTTTCAAGGATCAAGCATGTCATTGGTCTATTGTGATGAGATTACGCTTTATCCTGATTCCATCATTCAGATGATCGATAGCCGTCTATCCAATCCTCATTCTATGGGTTTTGCTTCAATGAACCCCACATATCCTACGCATATAATAAAACAATGGATTGACAAAGGATTAGCAGGAGATAAAAATTACTATTCTCTACATTTTAGGCTGGATGATAATCCTTTTGTTGATGACGATTATAAAAATCGTATACGGGATAGTACTTCTGGCGTATTTTATAAGCGCAATTATCTTGGACTTTGGTGCTTGGCTGAAGGTGCTATATTCGATTTCTTTGACCGTAGCGTATATGTTGTGGATAGGCCCCCTTGCGCTGCTGAATACTGGATTGCTGCTATTGACTATGGGCAAATACACCCTTTTGTTTGTTTACTTATCGGAGTTTCAACAGGGAAATATACTCAGACTGGGAAGTCTATGTGGGTAGAGAAAGAGTATTTCTGGGATTCCAGCGCTAAAGCGAAGGGAAGGCAAAAGACCAATAGTGAGCTCGCAAATGATGTACAAGCATTCCTAGAACCATACGCCATTAAAGCTATCTATATGGACCCATCCGCAGAAGCGTTTCATTTAGAACTAAGAAGACGTAATATGCACGTAGTACATGCAAACAACGATGTATTTGAGGGTATCACGTATACTTGTTCAGAAATGCAGAAGGGAAATGTCCTGATCTGTAGTGAATGCAAGAACACGATTAGACAGATTGAAGGATATACTTGGGATTCTAAAGCAGCTCTTAAAGGCATTGATAAGCCTATAAAAGTAGAAGATGATGCCTGTGATGCTCTACGTTATGCTATTTATAGCCACAAAGTTGCTGAGTACAAACCCTATAAGGATGATCAAGGCCCGGATCAATATTTTCAGAGTAGATTTCAACCTACGCCAACTAGAAGGTTTTAAAAAAGCAACCCTTGAATTAATAAACAATTTAATGATAGTCTTCCATTTTTAGCCTTATGGCGTGGAGGTTATCATTTCATTCTATTATCCCCCCTGGAACAATGCACTAGAACCATCTCAAGGAAACGTTCGTCAGTGGCTTGATAACTTATACTCAAAATTTCAACCCATCGAACAGGCCCGCTGGAACCAGTCAAATATTGATACATTGTTCTATGCAGGCTCACAAACATTCGTTAATCGGTACTTCAATTTTAGCCCCACAACGAGCTATCAGCAATACTACTTTAACCTAATTCAACAACCCGTAAACATGCTCACAGGGTATCAGAGGCAGCATCGAAAGGGAATTAGTTACGAAGCAACTGAAGGCGCAGACCCATTAACTACCGATCAGTACACCAAACTAATAACTCACACTTGCAATACTAATGGTATCCATGAGCAGTTCAGTAAAGCTTGCGAATTGGCGGCTGTTTCTGGGATGGTACTCATGCAACCCTACCTTGATTTCAGTGGTGATGATCAAGCACAAGGTGAATTAAAGACTAAGATTTGGGAATATAACGCTTTCCTTGTTGATCCATACTTCAGAAATCCTGATATGTCCGATGCTCAATTTGTATGGTGCCAGGAATATATTTCTAAGAAAGAAGCTGAAGATAGGTTCCCAGATAAACGAGAGACCATACAACCTATGGCTGGTACTCCTCAGCGATATGGAAGCTTTTATTTCTTACCAGAAAACTATAACATGGCTCGTAACGATCTTATGGTGCTTAGTTATGTCTGGTACAAATGGAAAAGAACAAAAAAGAGATTATATTCTCGTAAGCGAAACCAATTCTTCGATTTCGCTGGTGGTGATGGTCAACTCGAACAGATCCTCTATCATATCGATGATATGGAAGAAGTCACCGTGGATGTCCCTTGTTGGAAATTGGCTGTCATTTTAAATGACCAGCTTATGTTTCAGGGGGATAATCCTCTAGGTTTTGATTCGTGCCCATTCGTACCTGTATATTGGAACTATGAACCACATATCAACTACTATGATTTACGGGTCCGTAGCCTAGTCAGGACCATGAGGGACCCGCAATTTTTGTTCAACTATAAGGTAATAACCAACAACGATATAGCTGCAGCTACAATTAATGCTGGTTGGAAACGAAAAGTGGGCGCTGTTGCTAATGAGGACAACCTAAAGAAAGCAGGACAGGGTTGGGATGTTATTATCAACGAAGGTTATGAGATGACTGACGTTGAAAAGATCATTCCTAGTGCAGTACCAGAGTCAGATTTAGCATTGGCTCAACAAATGTCCGACCTTATTTTCCAAACTTCAGGTATTAATCTAGAAAATTGGTCTGGTCAGAACGATAAGCAGATTAGCTCTCTAACTATGCTCATGAAGCAAGCTGCTAATCTTATGGTATTCCAGAAGTACTTTGATCAATGGGATTACTCTCTAAAGCTACTTGGAGACAAACTATTACAGATTGTTCTCAATAACTGGAATGCAGAAAAGGTAGGGCTTTTGATTGGAGAGGAACCCTCACCACACTTCTATTCTAAGGTCTTTGCTAAATATAACACTATCGTGGAAGAATCTGACCTGACAGCTACTCAACAAAACCTCCAGGCGCAGCAAATGATGGACATGAATCAAACGTTTGGAAGAGAGGTATTTCCTCCATCTATGATCATTCCTAAGCTAAATATCACAGGTAAAGCAGAGATCATCCAATTCCTACAGCAACAAGAACAGAATGCTCAGGAAATGGAACAACAGACAATGAACTTCCAGCATGCTGTTGAGGATGCTAAGCTTAAAGAACTCTATAGCAAAGCTGCTAATAACATTGCAGCTGCCAAGGAAAGATATGGGCGCTTTGAAAGTAACGTGGGATTACTAGAAGAAAGAATATCCGAAGTTTCAAAGAACCGTGCGCTTTCTACTAAAGCTAAAATGGAAGCAATTGAGAAAATGATGGAAGTCATTGCTAAATATGGCGAAGTAGAAACAGCTCTCAAAGCAGCAGATATCCAATCTTTCGAATATCGTGATGAAATGATGGAAGAGAGAAATAAAAAAGAAGCTCACAATCAAGCTATTTCAAATGAATTTTCGTCGAAAATAATGAATGGATTAGATAATAATCAACAGCAACAGGGGCAACAGCCCCAACAACAAATGATGGGGTAAATCATGTCAGGCAGAAAAATAAGCGACCACGCGGCTTTTATGGGCAAAGGTTCTAAGGATTCAGTGCTTCCTAAAGGCGTACATCATAAACATGAAAACTCTGCAGAAGGTGCAGGTGCGGAAATGGATTATGAAGATACTACAGAGAAGATCAGAGCACAACAAGTGATGGGTGAAAAGAAAGCTAAAGCACATCAAATGAAACCAGGTCACAGATATTAATTTTTTGTACAGGGTCAGTCCAAACGTATTTGCATGCGTTACTCCTGGGCTCTGTACAACTTTAAGAGGCTATTATGAAAAAAGAAATGCGTTCTCCATGGAACTTTGATGCTCCAGAATACGATAGAAGATCAAGCTGCTTCGTAAATGCGGGCACACATCATGGTTCAGGTAAACCACAACCTATTGGATCAATGAAGCATGATCATGCTCATGTGATCCCTCAAAAAGCATATGAAAAATCACTTAAGGAAGATTGATGATTGTACCTTTTGTTCCCTTTCAAGTACTTGGCAAAAGAATATTAGCACTTCTATGCGAAGAAGATAAGCCTAAAAGCCTTCTACTTATGATTGATGAGGATAAACCTAAAAATACTTTCGTCGTTGCTGGAGTATCTTGCAATGAAGAAAGCCCTGTAGATGTAGGCGACAAGATCTTAATGAAGACTTCTTGGACACAAAAAGTAACCATAAAAGAAGTGGAATATTCAATTATCCATTTTGATGATATTCTAGGGATATATGAAGAGTAAACCTGCACACACAGCAAAAACACAGAAGGGATTAGGCGATTACTATGGTACAGGTGTCAAAGCTCCTTTAGGCAAAGTCATCTCAGGCACGGGAATGAACCCAATACCTAAGAATAAACTTAAGAAGCCTCCGAAGTCTCTTGCGTGATTTTTAGACGAAAATCATATTCTTTTAAACGATCATCATTTAGCTTAGCTGCTTTATTCCATTCGTTATAAGTTGATCTATAACCATTCAACACTAAATTTCTCATTCTTTCTTTATCATGAAAGAATCTGTCTTTTGTTATTTCATTCCCATTTAATCCATCAAAAATGTCAAAAAAACGATGTGACTTCACGCCCCCGCAGCATTCACATTTATCAAAACAGTCAAGATTGTAAACTACAAAATCGCCACATTTATATTCTTTTTCCATTCATTTTCCCTGTTTAGAAATTGCTATAGACCTGTATATTGCATCTATTTCGGCATCTGAAAGATCATCTTCTTCGGGTAGCTCTAACTTCTCTCGATGATACATAAAATCACGTATACTATCCTCAACGGTCTTATTTTCACAGACTAATCCTTTGCCATATTGTCCCCACATTTCACGCATAGGTATCATCCATATCACCTTGACAATATCAGTCCCTGGATACGCTTTAAATAACATTGAATTAGTCTGTGCTTTTGGCTTAGTAAGCCTAGGCTGCCATATGAGACGCTTAGTGACACCATCATCATCTGTACGAGGATGCGCAAAAATATAGAATGGATGGTCTCCAAATGGCCTTTGGTTAATCAAATGCTGACAACATTCTCCAACAGAAAATGATTGTCTTGTGAAATGTTCATACCTGTCATGTGTTTCTAAGCGGTCTACTTTCATTTACGTTCCTATAAATTAAACTATTTGATAACGTGAACATACCACGAACACTTTATGAGGTAAATATTTAATGACAGTTTCTGCAGAACAAGTACAAGAGAAGCCCAACGACAAAGAAATGAACTTCAGAATGCTTGAAGCAAAGTATGAGAAACAATTAGCTCAAGAACGTAGTGCAAGACTAGAAGCAGAGCGATTAGCTCAAGAGGCTTTATCTAAAAAAGTACAAATGGATGATGAAGATGATGATGCAGAACCGTACATCGATAAGAAACGCCTAGAAAAGAAGCTAGCTAAGTTTGGCGAACAGAATCAGAAGATTACACAGAATGAGATCCAAAAAGCTGTGCAACAGGCCTTAAACGAAGAACGCAAGCAAAATTGGATGAAGCAGAATGCTGACTTCTATGATGTTATGAAACATGCTGACAAACTAGCTGAAAAAGATCCTGAGCTTGCAGAAGCAATCCTGCAAATGCCTGACGTATTTGAAAGACAAAAGCTGGTCTACAGAAGCATTAAGGCCACAGGTGTTCACATGCCAGAAGTAAAGCAATCCTCTGTACAAGAAAAAATTGATGCAAATCGAAGAACGCCGTATTATCAACCCTCTGGCGTAGGTGCTGCTCCATACCAATCTGTGGGCGATTTTAGTGCTAGTGGTCAGAAACAAGCATACGACAAGATGCAAGAACTAAAATCTAAACTGAGGTTATGATGCCATTACATAAAGGTAAGAGTAAAAAAGTTATAGGCGAGAATATTAAAGAGATGGAAGCTTCAGGTCATCCTAAGAAACAGTCCATAGCGGCTGCTCTGAATGAGGCTCGTGAATCTGGTGCTAAAATTCCTAAGAAAGGTAAGAAATAATGGATAAAAAAATTAAGTCAATTTCTAAAAAAGTAGCTCACGACGCCAAGGAAGAAGGCAAAGAACTTAAATCCTTAGCGAAAGAAGATCACAAACGAGATAAGGTTTGTGCTATGGGCGAGAAAATGATGAAAAAGAAGAAATGAAAGCATAATCTAAGAACTATGAAATGCATGAAATGCTCAGAACCACATTATACAGTATTGCTGTATCATTGGGGTGAAGTGTATTCGCTATGTTCTTTGTGTGCTGATGTATTTGAAAGCTATCCTAGCCATGTATATACGATCAAAGATTTCTTAAAGAAACCTGATAATAAAATAGATAAGAATATACAGGATGCTCGCTATAGAAGAGCTAAAGGCGAAAATACTTTTCAGACGTAGGTTAAAGTTAAAGCGTTAACCTGGGGGCTATGGGTGACTGTAGCCTTTTTTATTGTGTAAATAAACATTTATTCGTAATATAAAATTTCGCCAATCCTGCGTTATGGATGTCGCGTTAGAAGGTTCGCATCTTCATTCGATACAAATGACAAAGACGTAGTAAGGTTCGTCTTCCTTATCATTGTATCTCATTCACATATTACCTAGAGGTAATTATGTCGATTACGACTACAGGCAATTTAGGCCCTATGATTCTCCAGAGCTTAGCTCCAGCGATGTTATACGTGCCTACGCCTACTATGAACTACATTACTGTCTGTGACAAGGTCTCAATGCCTGCTAACGGCGGTACTACATGTAGATTTATGAGACCAAGGGCTTTAACGCCTCCTACTGTGCAATTGGGTAATGCGGGTATTGATCCACCAGCTCAAGTGCCTCAGAGGGATATCATAGATGCACAAATGGCGTTTTTCGGTAGTTTACAAGATGTTGAGAGTTTACTCGCAGCATAGCCAGTGCCGAAATAGTTGATGATCAATTGACTGGCTGCATCATCAACGAGCAGGTTAGAGATTCCTGGAGGGAATTGCCTGCTATAAATCTGCTCTAATTGACTTGGATCCCCTCATTGAGGGCAACAAGGGGCAAGTGTTTAATTAATGGGTTCTTGTGTGAAGAAGTTTAAGTTCATCCATCAAACGTTGGCGAGTGTCCAGAATTCCTACGGGAAGGTTCTGAACATGTTGCCTACCCTTGATGTTATGTTCGTTATTAAAGGTATTTCTGATTTCAATCATGATTTCAGCCTGCCTCTTTTTTATAACAAGATAAGGAAGAATAATCTCACAAATATGAAGCATCCTATTGCTAGTAGCCTGCCATCTATAAACCTGTTTTCTGGAATTTTTAGACATTTGTTTAGGAGTGTATTCGCGAAATCCACCTCCAAAAACATTGTAAAGCCATTCCATAAGAGATTTATCTGTAGTAGCAACAGCAATAAGAGTTTGGAAATGTTTATCACCATTCTTCCTGTTACCGCTGTAATTACCGATGTAGAACGTACCTTCTCCGTCCATAATTCCAGCCATATACGCGGCTTGAGTATCCGTGTATTCTTTTTTGATGTATTGACTTCGTGCAGACATTTAACCTCCATGATTAATGATTGCATGCACATTTATAACAAAAAAGAGATTAAATGTACAGCCTGAACGACTAAGGCGAGTGGACACCGAGGGGTGAAGCGATAGTCTGATCTGCGACTATATATAAAATCGCAGAGACACACAGAAATGATGTGTCCACACAGTAATGTGGGGTAACAGAATGAATTCTCCAGGACCAGGAAGGTGTTTTGGCGTGGGTATCAGAGCGTTTAGCTGTCGCTATGCGTCAGGCAGAGGATTTGATCCTCCGAGACTATGTTGTGAGTGCGGCTTCCCAGATCAATGCTGGTGGTGGCAGTAATGGAGACAATCCTACAAATTTGGGTGTAAGTGATTTTAGCCTCGTAGCTACTACCTTGGACACAAATAACGCGTACAAATTTATGTCTGGCATTGAAGGTGAAAACCGTTTTGGCACAGGCCCTGTAAGGTCAGCATACTTCATGCTATCCTCTACAGAACTACAGAGCGACTTTGATGGATTAACTGGACAAGGATTCTTGTCACAGTGGAATTATCCAACAAACGCATCTGCATTGCCATCTGAGTATGGTTCAGTATATAACATCAGGATTCTGACTAGCTCAGAAGCTCCTGTTGCTCGTGCTGCATCTGCAAATAGCAATGATGTGTACTACAACACTGTTGTAGGCAAGCAAGCGATTACGCATATAAATCAAGACGGTTATTCCATGAACCTGATTTATCGTGATCCATATTATTCAGGCATGTTGGCTCAGAATGCTACCTTGGCGGTTAAATTCGCTCAAGCACAAGCAATCACCCAAGATACTGCCATCCGTAACCTGCTATGCACACGCTTAGCTAACCTTGGAGTATAATCATGGCTGAATATTCAAGAATCGCAAAAGGTCACCTTACTGCTACTAGCGGTGTGGCTCAATTTGTTAACCTTCCATTTGCTCCTGATGCAGTTGAGATTTTCAACTACACAGCAGCTGCGACGCCTGCACAATATGGCATTCCTTATGCTTATTGGGATGTGTCTATGGGGCAAGGTTATGCTATGTACGATGTATTCAATGCAACTCCTGTATTGACTACTGGTGCATTTACAAGCAATGGTATCAGTACTTATCAAGCTGGTTTGATGCTCCAATATGGCGCTCAAATCGGTATTGCTAGTATCACCAAAGCTAGTGCTGGCGTTGTGACTACGGTTGCTAACCATAACTACTCCACAGGGCAAGTAGTGATTTTCCAAGGTCTCTACCAGTCTGCTACTACAGGTATGCCACAAATTTGTGATATCCCTATGCAAATTACAGTGACAGGCGCAACAACCTTCACTATTCCTTGGAATACTAACCAAAGTACATATACAGCGTTGAGCGGATCACCTACGGGCGCATACGTTAAACAAGTATTGTATCCTTGGGTATATTCTCCAAATGAAGTTGTAATCAGCGCGATCAGTACAGGAACAACAACTACTATCTCTACAGCTTCTCCAAGCAACGTAGTGGTAGGACAAGAAGTTGCTTTCCGTATTCCAGCTGTTTACGGAACTACACAGTTGAATTCTTTGCCAAACAACCTAATCCCTGGGCAACCAATATACGGTTATGTTGTATCGGTAACGAATGCTTTGACTTTCGTAGTGAATATTAATTCCACAGGCTATACAGCATTCAACTTAGCTCAGTCAGTAGCTTCAGTCCCTGGACTCCAGTTACCACAAGTGATCTCTGTTGGTGATGTAAACACAGGTGGAAATATTATTTCTGCAGGCTCTGCATTGTATCCTTCACCACAAGTTAATGGTGTAAATACAATCAATGGCCCTGCTATCCGCGGATCCTTTGTAAATAACAGCTCCGCAGGTTTCATTATTGGAGCAAATGCGAGTGGTGCCTCTCTAAGTGGTACAACGAGCGACATCATATATTGGAGAGCTTATCTTTCAGATATAGCGATCAATTGATTAATTATATACAGTAATATGTATTTAGTGTATCTTGCCCTCATAGGTTTCTATGGGGGTTTTTTATGAAGAAATGTTGTAGATGTAAAGAAGGAAAACAAGATATATATTTTTGTAAAAATAAAAATACAAAAGACGGATTACATGTTCATTGTAAAGAATGTGAAAAAAATCGACAAAAAGAATGGAGATTAAAAAATCCGGATCTTTGGCAAAAACAAAAAGATAGAAATTTAATAAAATACAGAGAGAAGTATTCGATCGAACTAACTCGGCCTCGTAAAATAAACAAAAAGGGCGAAGGCCATACTTCATCCTATGGTTATCATCACTATAGAGGGAAAGAATGGGAGGGGCATCCATGTGCAGATAAATACGGAAGAGTTTTAGCCCACAGATTGGTTTTATTTGAATCTATGGGAAGAAAATTAAATAAAAATGAACATGTTCATCATAAAAATGGGATCAGGAATGATAATAGATTGGAAAATTTAGAAATATGGCACAAAGGACATCCTCCAGGTCAAAGAATAGAAGATAAAATTAAATGGTGTAAAGAATTTCTGGAAGAGTATGATTATAAAGTAACAAAGGAATAATTATGGCCTTCCCCTACCCCGGACCTGTACCGCCGTACACAAATCCGCCAATAGAACCACAGAACTATAAACCATCCAGATTCGTTATCTCAGGCATCGCCCTTGGGCCAACGACTACTGTGACTACTACAACCAACATGAACTATGTAATCGGTCAGCAATGCCGTCTATTGATTCCTCAATCATTCGGATGCACACAACTTAACGAGGCTAAAGGCTATGTTATATCTATCCCAGCAGCTAATCAGGTCGTATTGGATATATATTCCAATGGCGGCAACCCCTTTACCTCTTCTTCCGCCACTACTGTTGCTCAAATCCTTGCTATAGGAGATGTGAATACCGGTGTTGTCAATCCTACACCATCTTCAGAGACGACCTACGTACCAGGAAGCTTCATTAACATTTCGTAGCTTGTCTTTTAATATTAAATTGTTGATTATAGCGAACATAACACGAACAGAGGAAAACATGGCAAAAGTGCATTCAGATTCAGAAAAAGAAATGTCTAAAGTAGAAGCTCAATTCAAAGAATATGATGATCAGGTGAAGTCTTTAACGCTGGATCGCATGAATATGGCCCCTAAAGAAGAGAAAGAAGAACCTAAAATTAGTGCGAGAGATGTCGATAAAAGCAAAGAAATCTGGCTCAAACCTAAGAAGACTCTTGGCGTTGGTGTTAATCCTAAGACAGGCGAAAGAGAGAAATTTAATGAGGCTTTCCGCAAAGATTGGGAATTTGCAAAAGAATACGTACAATTCACGGCGTATAATGAGATCTTGGGAGAAACTATTTGTGATTTATGGATTAAACCCTTTCCTGGCACGAACTGCGAATCATGGGACATACCAGTTAATAAACCAGTATGGGGTCCGCGTTACCTTGCTGAAAGGCTCAAGGGCTGCCAATATCACAAGCTTTCCATGTCTCAGCATCAAGTAACTGGATCAGATGGAATGGGTACTTATCACGGCTCTATGGTGGTTGATACGACAGTTAATCGCCTTGATGCTTACCCTGTAAACACACGTAAATCCGTATTCATGGGCGCAGGCGGTTTCTAATGCAAATGCTATCCGACATCATAACGTACGTTAGAAGAATCATAAAAAGCCCTTCTAACGCACAAGTAAGTGACAATCTTATCATTGATTATATTAATAGATTCTATATAAATGATGTCGATGCTCGCATTCAATTATTCGACCTTAAGACTAAATACCAGTTCCAGACTACTCCTGGAGTAGACAAGTATAATATGCCTCTATACGATGTACAGACAGAGGGTGGCCAATCAGTTGGAATGTATCCAGTATACCAAGGATTCGTAGGACCTGCATACATCAATGGTGTTCAAGTACCTTTAGAGACACAGAAGAATAACTTCTTCAATGTATGGATAAATGTTGTACAGAACCTAACTACAACTGTACTAGGTGATGGAACAGCAGGTCCTTATGCAATTAGTATGCCTATCCTTCCTAACGTATCAGCTCCTCAGAATCCGCCTTACAATGCTATACTACGAGGTCATGTTGATATTACTGGTATCATAGCTACGGGAACCAACCAGGACCCTCCCGTCAGCACTACTATCAACACGTTAATACCTAGTACAAGCATAGATCCTCAGGTATATATTACTACAATAGGTGCTTCTGGAGGCAATGTAGTGGTTCAAGACAGTGGTCAATTCCTTACGGGAGCTGGAGGCATGAATTACGGCCTACTAATGGAGCCAGGAAATGCTCCATTTGGTTACTCAGCACTAGGTGGAGGGTACACCACAACATCTAATACGGTCAATTATTTGACTGGATTAGCAAATGTTACATTTAATGAAGCGATTCCAGATGGGAATGCTATCAATGCTCAATGCTACTTCTTCCAGACGGGCCTACCTCGCGCTATCTTATTTTACAATAACACATTGACGCTCCGGTCTCCCCCTGACCGTCAATACCTTGTAGAAATAGATGCTTATCTCAGCCCGTCTGCATTTTTCAATACATCCGCAGCTATTCCTTTCGGTTATATGGCAGAATATATAGCTAGAGGTGCTGCTAGAAAGATTCTTTCAGACACGGGGGATGTAGAACAACTACAGTTCTACGAACCTTTGTTTAAAGAGCAGGAGATGTTAGTATGGAAGAGATCTCAAAGACAGTGGACAGCCACTAGAACACAAACTATCTACAGCCAAGGTGTGAACCAAGGGCTCATTAGCAGCAATACAGGGGGCGCTACAGTATGACCTTTACTTTCGATAATACAATACCAGCTTCCTCTCATAATCCTTCTAATGACCAGCCTTTAATGCTGTCTAACAACGTATCTACAGCAGCTATTATAGCAGTAGATCATGTGGGATTTAACAGTAGTAGTGGTGGAACACACCTTCAGACTACATATAGCAGTAAGAATACTCCAGCAGCTCAGACAGACCCACAATCAGTACAATATACCGCATCAGGCGTGGCATCTTCTGTGGCTAATCTAGCTTATGTAAATCAGAATGGCACATTCACTCAATGTGTACGAGCATGGGGAGCATTTACTTCTGGAGCTATAAACAATTCTCAATCTATGAATGTAGCCAGCATAGTTACAAATGGAACTGGTGACTACACAGTTACTCTTACAACCAATGCCGTTGCTTCTGCCAACTTTGCTGTGGTCATGGGGAGTGCTCAATACTCTAACGTACAGAATTTCGGCTACAGCATCACTGGAACGGGTATCATTAGATTTAGATTTCTTAGCAATCTAACCGCC
>JGI24890J29729_1000043_pt1 | contig 41322 bp, 47 predicted proteins | sample FreactcultureFD7_FD_29729 | JGI IMG/M metagenome (IMG submission 29729)
ACATCCTCGAACGAACGAGCTATTGCACTGAACCGACTTGATCGACGTACTCAGTCCAATCCGGGCAAAGTACAGTATCAACTCGCGAGTGGGAGACATTTCATTCGAATCGCTCATTCATTCTCCTCTCGCTCTCCTCCAACAAACAGCCGCCCCCACTCGATAGGGAAGACACAGTAATGATTCCCGTATGACTACTCACTACTGACTAGTCCTCCTCCCACCACCCAGCTTTACTATTCGGTCTCTTTTCTCTATCCCCTTTGAACGCTTTACCCCCTCCTCCCTTCTTCTCCCCATTACTGCTAGCCTTCCTCTTCCCCTTCCCATCCACTCCATTCCCAGCCTTCCTCTTTCCCTCATTACCCGTAACGACAGGTTGAATTCTCTCCACCACGGGTTCAGGTTTCTCGAAATCAAACCCAAGTACCATATCCCCTTCCCTCTCAGTTCTCCTCTTCTTCCTCCTCTCCTCCTCTACGTCCTCCTCGACTTCCTCATCCCTCTCCCCATTCCCTCCTTCCTCTTTCTCTCGTTCTCCCTGTACATACTTCAACACGCTACTCACTCCAAAACTATTCGCCATCAGATTCTTCTTCTTGCCTACTCCGGTTAATGAGATCTTGGAGTAATCGAGTGAGAGGAGGGATGGAGTAGTCGTAGTGAGTAAGACGGGAGGAGTATGTTTCAGGATTGAATCTTCCCAAGCAGTTTTCTGTGATCTATAAATCGCCATAGTAGCTCTAGCATCCGTTACCTTAACTCTCCACAATCACTTGAAAGCATCAGTGACCAATGCTCATAATGGGGAAGAAGGAAAGAGTGAGGACAAACGGATGAATGTTCACCATCTTGAATATCGAGACCTAACACTAATTTCGCGAGTGTTCGCAAGCCGGGTTTCTTCGTTTTCGTCAAACCTTGCAGAGGGGAATAAAGAGAGGTGTCGCGAGTCATGTGCCATGGGTGAGAGAGGAGGAGAACCTAGAACCGTGACCAAGTAGATTAGGGGTTCAGTTTGACGAATTTCGTAAACAAGGGAATTGTCGACTGGAAAGCGATTTGGAGGGGAGAGGAGGGGCGAGAAGTAGAGGATAGGGAAGAGCGGGAGATAGAGATGGACTCACATTGGTATCGTTTGATAAAGCGTGTCCAACCAAGATTCTATCTTTCAATAATTCCGAAACTTCTTTCTGAACCTCTTGAAAACTAGGAGCTACATACAAACCCTCGAGACTATCTCATCAGCTCGACTTTCTTTTCTCTCTCTCTTCCTTCCAAACCCAGTGAGATAACGTACCATTCCTCAAATCTTCTTCTCTAACTCCACTGACCCAAGTTCTATAATCCGTCACTTTCTCCCTCGGTCTGACAAACCGATCCAACACTGTCACTCCATGATAATTGACTATACTGACCCTCGCCAAGGTACTCTCTACTCCCATAGGTCCGACTCCGACCATCTCGCAATCCAATGCCAAATATTGTCCAGTTTCTTTCTGCCATTCTCCAGTACCTCCTGCCATGATCGATGATACTGGGATTAACTTCTTCTCTTTCTTGGTGTTCTTGGGATGTGGGACCTCTGTAGATGAGGCACGTTGTTTGCCTTTGATGGAAGAGGACGAGGAAGGGTCGACGAGAGAGATGTCGGTTGAAATGGAAGAATGTTTGCGTTTGAGTGGTTTCGAATCTAATGTAGTCGAAGAAGTGGAAGTGGGTTTGATGGCCTGAATCATGGAATGGGTGTTCAGAAATTACAAGTTGAGCGAGAAAGAGAAAGAGAAGGATTTACAGTTTTCAATTTTGCCCAATTCGAGGAAGGGATTGTAGGTACTTCTGTGGTTGACTTTGATTTAGACTTCTTTGCCATTTCGCTTGAATTGGAGGGGGCAAGGGAGTAGTTGGGAGGAGGGGAGAACTGAGCAAGATGAAGAAGGGAATTAAAAGCTTTCAATCAACAATATCTTGATTTGGTTTGATGGTTTTGAAAGTTGAACTTGATCTAGAGTGTATGAGTGATTGCTTAGTTGGATTGGAGTGAGGCTCTCTCATCTTTCTCTCTTTCGCACTTTCATCTCACTTTCCTTTGCATTCATTCACTCAACCTATTCCATGCCATTGTTCGGCAAATCATCTAGCTCATCTCACACTCTATCGAAACCCACTACAGCAGCTCCATCCCCTTATCCTCCCGCTCATCATCTCGCGACGAATCAACCAGCCTCTCACGGTCAACCTCACCAACAGCACTACCAATCAGCTCCTCCACCCCCTCAACAACACAACATGTCATACGGACAGCCACAACAACAGGGAGGAGGGTACCCACCAGTCGGAAGTCAAGGTGGAGGATATCCTCAACAGGGAGGCAACTCGCAACTCCGAGCCTGGTTCGACGCAGTAGATCTAGACAGATCAGGTCACATCACTTTGATCGAATTGAAACAAGCCCTCGTCAACGGAGACTGGCAACCTTTCGACGATCAAACCATTCTAATGTTGATGCGAATCTTTGATGTCGACGGAAACGGTACGATTACCTATGGAGAGTTTGAAGGGTTGTGGAATTACGTCAAAGAGTGGCAAGGCGTGTTTAGACAGTTTGATCGAGATCGTAGTGGTACGATTGAACCTCAGGAATTATCGAATGCTCTCTCGACGTTTGGGTACAACCTCAGTACTCAATTGATTCAGATGTTGCAGAGTAAATACAGTGAGTCCTCATTATCCCTTTGCAGAATCTGGAACGAACGAAAGCGAGAAATGCGACTTTCGTCTCTTTGACCCGTGCGAAAAGACTCACCTGAAAGAATGTCACTGATTTCAACTCTCTTTTCGTCGAGTGATAGATCCTCCAAATCAAGTACAGAAACCTACATCAGGTTACAGCGGTATGAGAGCTCCCGCACGACCTCAAGGTATCACTTTCGGTGAACTTCTTTCTCCTCTGTTCCCTTTCTCGCTTTCTTCGCTGAACCCTCGAGATGCTGGACGTTTGTAGACCGATTCGTTAGATGTTGTGTCACTATCCGACAACTATCAGAAAGCTTCAAAGAGGTTGATCAAGACAGAGACGGATGGGTCAACATCAGTTACGAAACTTTCATGACTCTCGTGAGTCAATCTTCTCGCACTCGATCAGTTTTTTGTTGAATCAACAACGAGCTGATGTTGTTCGATTGAGCACTTTACAGGTTCTAGCCGCACCCTAAACTGCCTCCTTCCTCTCCTCCTCCTTCACTCGAAGTGTCCATATCCCCCTCCCCCTGCCCCCAATTCCAATCTAAGTTTAATCAGTGCTCTATTGTACATACTCTCCTTCGTTCCCCTCGAGTTCAAAAGTTGCCCTTCCCCGTCTCCACCCTCATTTCCCTCAATTTCCCATCCAAATTCTCCCTCGCCGGACAAGCCGTACTACTCCTCTCCCCACCGTCTCTGTCATTAAGCGCATACATCCGTGAGCAACATTCGTAGAGTGCTAGAATTGGTGCAGTGCAACGAGATTGCTGAAAATTATTGTTCTTGAGACAAGTTCTATCCGATCAGGGTCTTAGCGAGAGTGTGGGAACCGAGTCAGAGAGAGTAAACGCACTGGATCAAGCAAGCTTCGGCCTTGGATTAGAGAAGGAGGGAGTTAGGAAGTGTATGATGTAGTTTTGGAGAGATGCGGGAGAACTCACTTGACACGGGACTGATTCAGTCACCTGTACATCGGCGTAAGCTCACTAATAGCTATCTATAGAGCTATCGGCACTCACGGGCATGGATAGTAGACAGTTGGAGTGATTAATGATGACAACTCGGAAACAGTTCTCTCCTCTCTCTCCTTTCTACCTCTCACTCGCTTTACTACCATACGAGGGCTACCTATTTGCTGATGCCCACTCCTCTCATCAAGAAAGGGCGGTCACCTCCACTCTCTTTATTCCCTACACTTTTGATCCTCCTTCCTCTCCTCTCCCTCCTCACTTACACCTCAGTCCGACTTCACTACGCACTCCCACCTCCCCAAACTCAAGAATATGCCTACTCAAACTTGACGGGCGATTTAGAACCCATCTTCTCGGAAAGACGAGCCATGTCCTACATTCGAGATTTGTCAACTTATGGAGGAGGGGAACAAGTACCGAGGTACAGGATTGTAGGAACTAAAGAGATGCAAAAGACGGACGAATACCTCTTGGCTAAATTGGAAGAGATTAAACGGGAAGTAGTTTCGAGGCATCCGAACGGTGGCATGCAACTTGAAGTGTGGCATCAAATTGGAGATGGTTCACATTTGTTCGATTTCATGGACAAGATGGTGTGGAAGAAATACTTTGGCATTTCCAATATCATTGTCAGGTTGAGTGATGGGACGGAAAATACCAAAGCAAACTCGATCTTGGTGAATGCTCATACCGATTCAACTTTACCGAGTCCAGGCGCGGCGGATGATTTGGTTGGAGTTGCGGCAATGTTGGAGAGCTTGAGAGTCATGGCGTTAGGAAAGAGGAGGTTGACAAATTCAGTAGTTTTCTGTAAGTAACGAGTCTGCTCTCTTTTGAAGTAGTTGCCCTAATTGGACTTACTGACCGAGGATCCGACTCGACAGTGTTCAATGGTGCAGAGGAGAGTCTTCAGGATGCTTCACATCTCTTCATCACTCAACATCCGCTCAAAGATACTGTACGAGCTGTTATCAATCTCGAAGCGTGTGGTACAGACGGAAAGGAGATCACTTTCCAAGCGACTTCAGAAGTGCGTCTGCTATCTTTTACGATCCCTGTGACCTGTAGCGCTGATCGGAAGGACTCTTGACGCATAGGAAATGGTGAGAGCTTTAGCTAGAACTCCTACTCCTTACGCTACGATCATCGCTAGCGAAATCTTTCAGACTGGTTTGATCCTCTCCGAGTACGTCATTCCCTCTTACGCATCAGCCATTTGCAAGCTAATGCGATATCGTCAACCGCCGTAGTACCGATTTCCGACAATTCGCAGAATACGGAAACCTCACGGGACTCGACATGGCATTGATTCAGAACTCTTACAACTACCACACTCGACTCGACACCTTCTCGGCGATCCAACCCGGTTCCGTTCAACATATGGGAGAATCCACCTTGTCCCTCCTCGAATACTTTACTTCAAACCTGACAACTCTCGGAAACTCTCCTTCGCCAACTCCCATCCTACCGAAAACTCCAGTTTCAGCCCTCATCTTCTTCTCGGCATTGGGCGGGAAATTGTTCATCGTGTACACGAGGAGACAAGCGACGATTATTTATACTTTGTTGGCGGGTGCGGTTAGTTTGGTGTTGTGGGACAGAGTCGATTGGAGGAATAGGAAGAAGGCTTATTTATTGAGTGCTGTCGGAGTAGCGGGAAGCGTACTCAGTGGTGTCATTGGAGCAAATTTGGGCGCAGCATTCACGAGTCTCGTCATGGGAAGAGCTATGAGTTGGTGAGTACTCTTTTCTTTCTCTTCGTAGCTTCGGATCGAGTTGATGAAGAGTTCCGTAGGTTCCGACACGAAGCGCTTCCTCTCCTCGTCTACGGACCTCCAGCACTACTTGGAGTAGTCCTCTACCAATACTTCTTCGTCTCAAACCGACTTCGGTCCCCTCTCACGACTGTCACCCAAGATATCGCCGAGTCTTCTCTCCTCGAACACTCTTCCCTCGTCGGCCTCAACATCTACTACACGACGTTCATGCTCCTAGGTCACGCACTCGGGGTTGGATCGAGTTATCTCTTCGCGATTGGTTCGATCGGTTCACTAGCTGCTTTATGCGTCAACGATTACCTCCTCCAACGACATCAACCGATTCATGAGAAGGGATTGAACTTGGTTAGTTATCTCGTGGGACAAGTATTACCGATCATGCTAGGAGTAGAGGGTATTATTGGGTTTCTCGTAAGCTATCTCTCTGTTGACTCGAAGAAATCGGGAAGTCATTACTGATGAGTTCGCTTTGTGCAGGATCTTTTCGTTCCTTTAACAGGACGATTGGGTGCAGACGCTCCAGTAGATTTCATCATCGCTTCTTTGACTTCGGGAGTTGGATTCTTGATTATCCCAATGGTGCGTTTGATCGACGAAAGCACTTGTCAAGCGCCTAGCTGACTCGTGCTGAGCTCTCTTCCAACGCAGTTCCTTCCCTTCATTCATCGATTCGGCGCTTCCTTCACCGCTCGACTCCTCGTTCTCCTCACCCTCCTCACTTTCGCCTCGCTCACTTTCTTCACCCGTCAAAATTGGTCACCTTACGATTCGCTTCATCCGAAACGAATCTTTGTCCTTCACATGGAGAACACCTCGACAGTACCCTCGGAATTCCACTTGCACGTCGCGAGTATCGATGGGAACCCGTTCTTGGATTTGGTCAAGAGCGCTACCGACGGTTTGATTCCTCTTGGTCAAGTACCTGAACCTACTGTCGCAAACGATTTGAGCGTCGATTGGGATATCATGTGAGTTATCTCGTACTTTCTGTCTTCACCTTGATCGCTGAGTTGACTCGTTTTGACGATTTCAGTTATCCAATCGGACAATTCTTGACCACCTACAAAGTTCCCCTTCACCCGGTGCCAGACAACTACGTTTCACCTTGGCAAGACTTCAAGATTACTGTTGACCGAAGTTGGTTGAATCCGGTTCAAATGACGAGATCGATCGAGTTGGTGCTCGAACATCCTGGAGTGATTTGGCCTGTAATCGCATTCGAAGCGGATGTCATCTCTTGGGGTACGCTCACTGTCTTCCCATCAGCTCTTCGAGAATCAGAACTGATGTGAAGTCTCGAGTTGTACAGACTTGCCTCAACCTCCTGAACGAGGTTTGATTCGACACCACGTCAAATCTGTCGCATCTTACGGAATCACCCGCTTCCCGCTCTCGATCACTATTCAGCTCGATTCCGCCTCCTTCTCCGCTGCTCGACGTCAAGATCAACGTCGCAAATTGCAACGAACCGATGTTTCTCCAGAAGACGAGGCGTTAGGTTCACTCAAGATCGATTACTCTGGACTCGACCCATTGGGGATGTTCCCTGCTAGTCTAGTGGCGGATGATGAAGAGGAACAGTTGTTGAGGGATCGAGCGATGGAAGGAAAGATGGGGTTGAGGTTCTTCAAAGAATTAGATAGGAGATTGGAGAAGGAACCGGTAGATTCAATGTTATTGAGTGCGGTAGCGGGAATGGCTTATATCTAGATAATGGTGCTCGCTCTCCTTGTAGAATCAGACTGTATCCGATGCAAAGCAATAAAGAATAGTATTTGGGTCTGCGAACGTGGCGATCGAGACGTTGGTTCTCCCTGCTCCAGACGGATACTTTGCAAGCTTTGTTGTTACCACTGCGCTTTCAGGCAGTCAGACTGTCTACATCAGGCGCTATGCGAAGTCGTCGAAACCAAGGAAAACGAAGTTTTCTTCGAAAGCTCCAGGATTGCGATCCGCGGTCTCTTCTCGTTCTCACCCAGCTCGGCTGACCAAGACAAAGTAGGTGATTTTAAATAGCTTCCAGAGCATATCCGAAGGGGAATTAACCCTCTTCGGCGCGAGCAGACTTGACACGGACCATCGCAATTCGAGAGAACGTGAATTCTCGACGTTGTTGTGGATGCGCACCAGGATACAATGGAGAGTCGAAGTAAGCCCTGATAATGAACCAATGCAACGGATACCATAAAGGAGGCGGGGATAGAGGGGGTACAAAGGTGAAGACAATCTACTTCTTGCAACGACCGCAGCCCTTCCAAGGGCAACCTCCCTTAGCTGTAGCCACCTGCAGATATCCAAGACACGTCAGGAGAATTAGAGCGAGAAGATGCAGGACCGGAAGAACTCACAGAACTCGATGTACTCGATTTTGATTTCCTTCTCCAGACAGAGAGCTGTCAAGGCATTCAGTTCTTCCGCGCGATCGGGAGCACGGACATAGCTCGTTTTGAGCCTCAAAATGCGAAGGGACGTGGACGTCGTCGCTTGGAGGAAAGCATTAAGCTCGTTGAGAGGAATGAGCCAGTCGAATTCGAGGTACTGAAGTAGAGGTGGTAGATGCCGGAGGATGGTGGACAGAGTGCCAGAAGTTTGAGCGGACTCGTGATCGATGCAGATGGAAAGGAACCGAAGGGACGGAAGTGTGCCGAAATTGGAAAGGGTAGAAGAAGAGAGGTTGCCAAAATCGCCCCATTGTTGCCAAAGGTACAGGTACTGTAGGTGCTGATAGCCTGGAATACGGTTAAAGGTGTCGACGGAGAGTGACGCACGAAGAGCTCGAAGATGGGAATCATTCGCGGATAAAGGGTCTTCGACCGGAGGTGGAACCAAATGCGTGTCGAGCGTTTGGAGTCCTCGAGGAAGTGGTCGATTAGGTAGGCCACCATGTTGTAGCTCTGTACAACTGACCTTGCGTAGATTGGGTAATTCCGACCACTCCCTCCCATCAATTCCCTCAGTCAACAATTGACCACCCACGTCGATCTCTTTCCATCTCTGACCACGATCAAAGACGACATCCCTGACGCTATCCGAGCGCCACACTACCTCACCCAGTTTGATTGCCGCCAATTGTGGCATCAAGCCAAGAGCCCGAACCAGCGGTGTCGAAGGATCGTCAAATTCGCTGTTAAACTCGTAACGCCCTCGACTTTCGTCCCCTTCCTCTATCTCCGAATCACCTTCTTCCTCATCACTGTTGACTACCCATTCTAGATCCGCCGGGTACGTATCGATCGTCAATTTGCGAGGGTACTCACGAAGGAGCGGCTTGGCGGAGAGGACTTGAAACAGGAGCTTGGTACTTTCGTCAAGGGCGAACTCCGGCTCGTCGTCCTCCACCGTGTCCGGGCTGCCGCAATAAACGTAGACGTGGCGAAAGAGTACAGATTGAGCCACGGGTCGCAACCTTTTATTGACTAGGCAGTAGTTTGCGAGATCCACTTGCGAAATTCGAGGATCTTCGAAGATTGCGTCCAGGATCTCGTTGGGGAGGGTAGTGAGCGCGATACTGCTAGATGGAGAGGCAGCAGTGAGGGCCATCTGTCTAGATGAAGAGGGAGGAGTAGCGAGGTCGAGTCGAAGGCCGATAATAGACTGCTAGCCTGCGAACGTCAGCTCTGTCACACAAAGGTAGGAATTGGGAAGACTCACGTGGCTGGAAGACTCTGTGTCTCGCTTGATTCTCGATGAGCCGTCTCGACTTGCGGCAAACTCAGGCAAACTCCCTGTAGGCGACTGTGGAGAACTCAGAAATTAGCTGTACCCCTTAGAGTATAGCTTCTATACACTCACGGTTATAGCTCAGAGCGCCTGAAGTTCAAGTTCGAGTGGACGAAGTGTTCCGAGATCAAGGGTTCGAGGAGGTTGTCCAGGGGTCAAGAAGAGAGTGAGTGCTGCTGAGAAAGTACAGGTAGGCTGACTGCGGGGATTTTCGAGTATTTCTGGTAGGCTTTTGGCGATATGAGATGGTGAAGTAAGGGATAGAGAGCGAAAAGTTGAAAAGTCTCGAAACCCCCTTATCAACCGGATTAAGCTTTGAAAGGCTCCGCGCTCTATGATGCACAGAAGACTCTCCGAGAACGATGTAGGCAATTGGAACGACAAGGAGTTCTGCGATTGCGGGGGATACAGACAAGATTCATGGAAAGTGTCTGTGTTGTCGTCAAGATTAGTAGAATGCGGAGCTAAGTAGCGCTAGATAGTGATATAGATGATAAGACGCGGTATGTACAGCTACGGTAGTGCAATTAGAGGGAAATAGATAAAATAGTCGGGCGAAGGGAGAAGGTGTAGGGAGATCAGGTATTCGGGATGTTGTCACAGCTGTGGAGACGGTTGATATGGTCGTTGAGATGCGAACGAGAGCGTAGCAGGAGGAGGTGTCGGAGCGACGAGAGAGACCCATCTCTTCTCGACGTATTTCTGTTTGACGAAAGTTCCGATAGTTCTGCGCTCAGCGAAATGATCAGCGAGGCTCTCCACTTGGCCATGAAGTAACATACGAGTCGTTCAGTGTCTCGATAGTTCCTGAAGGCATCTCGGCTTCGAAGAATGCATTCGATCGAGCATTTCCGACAGAGATCATCGCAGCTACTTGCTCGTCTGTCCAGTCTGCGAGCATACGAAGGCTCAGCGATAGTATCGTACACATGTAGAGAGATCGAGAAGATGTGACATACCGTCGAGCTCGATCGATCGAACTTTACTGATGTGAGTTCCGAGAGAACGATGGATTCCGGAGCATCGACTGTATTGCGAGCTTCGACTGCGTCAGCTTCACACTCGGAAAGGAATCAGAAGAACGGACCAAACATACATGCAGAGAACGATTCCTAGACTCCAACTCGCCCATTTCGGTTCTTCACTTCTACAATCGGCACACACTCCATTTCCAAGTTCTCGATCCTCGGCTATCTCGACAATCTTGAGCGCATTCCTGTACTTGCTATCACTTGGACTGGGTGACTTCGTCTCGCCTCCCGATGCCCAACGTTTCACTGCGTTTGAAATGGCCAAATCTTGCTCAGAAACGACTGATACCGTATCATCCAGATCTCCTTCATCGCCGGTAGAGAAGCCATCCGATGGCGATGTACCAGTGCGAGATCGAGGGACGAGGAGATTTGGCGAGGAACGAGAAGCAGGGTGGTGCGAAGAGAGAGCGCTCCGAACGGGACCGTTGAAAGGAATTCCGAGACCGTCGAGCATCGGTCGACTCGGCGAAGAGAGAAGGTCTGATCCTTCCGAGAGAGCGAAGACTCCTCGACGCGAACTCGGATCGAAGTAAGTTCGATCTGAACTGGGCGAATCCTCTTCGCCAATTCTGAACGAAGGTACGGTCGGCTGTTGCTGAACAGAACGGCGTTTGTCCTTCTTTCCACTGCCGGAAACCTTTCGAGCGTGTCCGAGAGAGGTGTGTCGAGAGAGGAAGGGACCGAAGCGACCCCCTTTAGGCGAGGTGAGAGGGAAATCGTGCGAATGCTGTTTCCCATCCGTGGCGAGGGATAGTGACGAGGAGTAGTCGTTCGAGTAAGGCTCGATGCCGTTAATCCGGGAAGAGTCAAAGTGTCGAACGGAGGAGGTGCTGCAGGTGAGAAGGCGTAAGCGGGAGGCTCAAAGCGTGGTAAAAAGATTTCAAGATTGACGAACCCATTCAGCAGACTTTCAACGCTCTTTGAGATTCCCGCGACCCATTCCGTACATTCCTTCTCACTCGTCGCTTCTGCGATACTCACAAAAACACAGATCAGCTACGCTGTCTTGAAAGTTCAAATTGTAAAAGAAAAGAAAACGTACGGTAGACTCGTCTCAGCTGGGGGGTCAATACTTCGAAACAGAACCTCCTATCTCCAGCTTGCTTACTGATCCTTGCTGTCGCGTACCGTAAGTTGATGGGAACGCCATGAACCGATAACGAATCTGTCCATCGATCATACTCGACAAGCTGACCTTCCGACAACACAACCCAATACCGATTGTACTTGGCTCCCCCATCTCCAGCTGTCGAATGCTTTTGACCAACTTCTGTCGCGTAGAGGAAACCTTCTTTCTTTCGAGGATTCGAGGTACTGTTTGCTGGTGATCGAAGTGGGACTGAGGAGGGAGGAGGAAGAAGGTGTGTCGACGAGGAAGTGGGTATCGGAGAAACTGAACGAAACTCGTGAGAGATGGGTGGTGTGTGAGGTGCCGAAGAAGCGGGAGGAGAATGAGGGAAGCCTTCTGAAGTCGGCGAGAAGAGATTGTGAGAGGAGGAAGAGGAAGGTAGAGCGGATTGAAGCGAGTTCTGTGCGCTGGTGAGAGATGATTTGATGAAACCTTTTAAACGATCTCGTCGCCCTCCTCCTGAATGGTGCCCTCCTTCCTTCTCTGCGCCTACACTCGGCGAAGGTGACAGTCCCCAGTGAGGTAACGACGTCCTTCTTCTTCGTTCCGCATCCTTGTTGTACTCTTGCGAATGAGCTGGAGAAATCGGAGGAGGGAGATCGAGAGTCGAAGAGCGTGAAGGAGCTGGTCGTCCATTCGCCGATGCAGAACCAGACGCTGTCAAAGCAGGAGATCCAGGGTCGCTGTCGAGGTTGAAAGCATCGAGCAGTTGAGCGTGTGCCGACAGATCACACTTTCCTCCTCCCGATTGTTCGAGATGTACCCATCCTTCTCGACTGCTCGATACGCTATCATCTCCAACCCCGTGTTCGACCACATTCTCCCACGCTTGCATCCACGCTGCGACAGCATGTTCCTCGCTTGCGACAATGCCCTCAACGAACGAGAAGTATTCGATTCGATGCACTCGGAAAAGGTCGGTTCGTTCTCCCTGTTTCGCGTCGGCATGCGCTATCTTGCTAGAGTCGGGTTCTGCTTTGGCGAGGTACTGTAGAATATGAAGCCATGTGAGCGAATGTGCGAAGAAAACGAGGAATTGTCCATACCTTCGCGAGGTCTTCGTAAAACCGTTTCGACTCTGATTCGAATGATTTCCGCCTCTCTTCTACCAACTTCAGTCTGTCCACACTTGATTTTAATCTCTCGCCAAACTCCCTGCCTCTTTCCAGTTCCCGTTCGACCTTCAATCGTTTCCTGTCCCTCGAACTTCGTATACTCCGCTCGTAAACCTGACCTAAGATGTTCTCTCCTCCTGCCAGCCCACCACCTCCACTCAAATCTTCCAACACCTCATCGATGTGCGCGTGAGCCTCGAAAGATTCCCTCAAACTCAGTTGATTCGCCTCGACTGCCTTGCCCAGTCTCTTCAACGCTGAACGCAGCGATGCAGCTCTCTTCTCGAGTGTCGACAAGTGAGCTCTAAATAGTGGGCCATCTTCTAATGCTTCTTCAGGTTCTGTTTGTGGGGGACGAGAGGACGAGGGGACAGGAGGAGGGGAAGGAAGAAGAGGTAGGTGAGACGCTTCGCCTGATGAGGCTGCCGCGATCATCTCCGTTCCAGTCAATTGTGCCAATGCGTTTGTGCTCTTGTGAATGTCGTTCGTATCGACGAAGGGGAGGATTGAAGAGAGGGGTCTCGGAGGAAGGGAAGGGACGATGAGAGGTTTCGCGGAAGGAGTAGGAGTGCCGATAGGTGTAGGAGTAGAGTATTGAGCGTGTATAGGTGTACTGGACTGTGTATTGTAGGTTGGTGTCATGCAGTTCGAGATCAAGAATTGCTTCCGAAGAGCAAGCGAGGTTTTGACTTCGACCTTTTTCAGGGAGAGCAGCTTCTGTGAAGCGAGAGCTCGTAGTGGGAGGTTCCGATACGCGACTGGCTTCGTCTAGTCTGTAGAAAGCAACAAGCTAGCAAGTGTATGCTACTCGACCTGATGGAAAAAATTCCGAAAACGCTCTCCTTTCCACTTCCTCTACCGCAACAACAACACATCGTAAGCTGATTTACGTGCCCGGACGATCAAGAGTGCTCTACTCGCTACGCCAACAGCCAAAATATCCAGACCTCTCAGCCTTCTCCTTGTCTTTCTGCATCCTTCCTTCCTTCTCCCCTCCGCCTTCTCCGACTTCTAGTCTATACGGATTCGACACGCTGCGCTCCATGCCACAAGATAACCCAGGCGACCTTTGCTGACGCTCACGCTTTCTTTTGGCGCTTTCAGACACATTGAAAATGGGATCTTCATCAAACGCTGAACCTCACGTCAACGACGGTCACCTTCGATACAGCTACGTCGACGTACATGTGAGTCTAAGTCGAGCCTGGGGGCTTCGGAGAAGTTGGACGAGACTGAGATGAAATTCGGGATAATTTCGCAGGTCACTATCGGAAATGCTGCTAAGGAGATCAAGGCCAAGTTTGAGTAAGTTCCTTTGCTCACTTGAATGTTGGAGATGATATAAACTGATCAATCCCCTGCGAGACAGTCCCGATATCATGATGTGAGTTGACGATCCAGTTTGAGACGAAGGAAAAGACATTGGGGAGATTGGTTCAGACGCAGCTGTTTGAGCAAAGGAGAGCTGATCGTGCTTCGCGTTGTTGTCCCTGTCATTCAGCGCCATCGGAGGAGGAGGGTGAGTCGCGTCTCTATTTGAACTTTGTCGACCTCGAGACTGATATCTTCGGAGACGGTGTCCAGATTCTTCCCCGCTCGTGTTCTCCGAACTTTCCTCAAACGCGCTAGTGGACCTGATGGATCGAAGCGAAACATCCCCATTCAAGCTATCGGTCTTTCGCTTTACGAAGAGGTTGGCGCTTTCGATGGATCTGAAGGTCTTACTTCAGAGGAGAAGCTCGGCAAAGAAGTCGTCAGGACTCAATGGTTGGACTTCTCGACTCTCGGAAACAGGCCGTTGATCGGAAGGAGGATCTTGATCGTCGTGCGTGATCATTTCGTCTCGCTTCTTCTTCGAGTCTGTAGTCGCTTAACTAGCTTGTCGAATACAGGACGAAGTCGATGACTCGCGAACAACTCTTGGATACGCTGTCGCGGAACTCAAGAAGGATATCGCTCAACAATACGGCAAACTCACTCCTGATCAAAAAGCTCACTTCCCTAAAACCGAACTCGCCATCTTCGTGGTTCACAACAAGCTCAAGGAGAAGCTCGCCGATCTCCCCGAAGACGTCCAATACTTCCCTGGAGAGAATATTGAGGACAAGTGGGTCGATTACCCTTGGGAGACTGAGAACATTGAACTTCACGAGAAACTTTGCCAGGAGCAGAAGGCTCTCGCCTCGAAATAGGACCTCTATCTATATACCATACCATTCACCCTCGACTGCCCGCAGACCCTCTTTCATTCCCATAGACTCTTCTGTTTTCCTCCTCTTGCTTTCGCTCATTATCCCTCATGCTCAAATTTGTCATACTACAGAAAGTAATCAACGCATTTCGCAATTTCCTCCCTCGGGCCTCGTACCTAGCAATGAGTATGATCAGCGAGACTAGTGCAGGAAAAGTCAACCATGCGATGCGAGATCTGCGAGAATATTTGTCACATTTCAGAAATTTGATGTTTGCTCTTCCCGCCTTCCACCCACTCGCTCCGGAATCACCTCTCCTCCCTAAACTCCTCAACAGCCAACCAGAACGCTGTGAAGCTACCCGGAAGCGCCTCTCCTAGTCCCGTGTGTTTCAATTTCTTCGCTTCTTTCGCTCGGCAAATCGCCAGCTCTCCGACACTTGAAAACCCTACTGGAGGGCAACAGCGAGCTCGATCAGCTAAGGGAGGAGTGGAGATATATGGATCTTGATCAGGAGTAGACGATCGCGATGGGAGACTCGTTGATCAAATTTCCGAAACGGAGACTCAAATGAGGAGCAGAGCAAAGGGGGGATGCTGCTGCTGGGCTAGCATTCATCAGAGTAACATCTACAGTGCTTTACGATTGAGACTGATCTCTTTTCCTTCCCTTGAACAGCTCGCCTCCGCTCTCCTTCCTCCCTCTCACCGAGAAACTCTCCCATAGAGTCTTGCCGATATCCCCGACCTCTACAGTCGACATATTCGATACCATATAATCTACCCTAATCTTACATTTGATCGAATGGAATCGGGACCAGCTACCGTCGAGGAATTCGACTGTAAATCCGATTCTTCCTCTTCTTACTTTAGACAAAGTGCTGATTGACCCACATCTCCATCACAGACGAAGGGCTCAATGTCGATTCACTCGCCATCAACATGCTTGCGGGTTCGCTAGCGGGAATCTCTGAACATGCAGTCATGTTCCCTGTAGACTCGATCAAAGTACGTTCTGCTCCCTGTTAACCTTAATCCGATTACTTCGAACTGATCAGTGAGTTCATATAGACTCGAATGCAAGTCTTGACCACTTCCCCGACCGCCGTTTATGCGAATATGTCGGAAGCTTTCACTCGTATTTCGTCAACTGAGGGAACTAGACGGTTATGGAGAGGAGTAGCGAGTGTAATCTTGGGAGCTGGACCGGCTCATGCAGTGTATTTCGGGATGTACGAGTTGGCAAAGGACATGGCAGGAGGAAATGAGGCAGGTTACTCGTTTGTCGCAACTGGTAAGTAATTTTCTCTCCATTCGCATTGTGAAGGATTGATACTGAACTGTACTTTTATATGCTTTTAGCTGGTGCTGGTGCGCTCGCAACAATATCGTCAGATGCTCTCATGAACCCTTTCGATGGTAAATTCTTTCTCTTGGATGTGCGTGACAAGTTTTGCTTACCTTTCTGCTTTCTCTACAGTCGTCAAGCAGCGAATGCAAGTTCATGGATCGAAATTCCGAAGTGTTCCCGAAACTTTTAAAACTGTATACCGGACAGAGGGACTCGGCGCTTTCTACGTTTCCTACCCTACCACTCTTACCATGACTGTTCCCTTCACCGCCGTTCAGTTCTCCACCTACGAATTCCTGAAGTACGTCCACATTCGTTATACTTCTGGAGTTGCTCTCGTAGCTGACCACATTTTCTCGGCTTCACAGGGAGAAGCTGAACCCTTCGGGCGTCTACTCTCCCTTGACACACGTCACAGCGGGAGGTATCGCCGGAGCCGTCGCTGCCGCTGTCACTACTCCCCTCGACGTGTGCAAGACTTTACTTCAAACTCGAGGTACTTCGGATGATGCGCAAATACGAAAAGCTCGAGGAATGGGAGATGCATTCCGAATCATTTGGGAACGGCAGGGACTGAAGGGATTCTCACGAGGTCTAACTCCTCGAATCCTCACCAACATGCCTTCGAACGCTCTCTGTTGTACGTTCATTCTTTTTCTTCGCTCCTGATCTCGGTTCCCGCTCACCTGCTTCTCACTTTGCAGGGTTATCGTACGAAGGTTTCCGATTCTTCCTCCGAGGTGGACACAACTTACCTCCCTCAACTTCGGCTAAGCGGGATTGATTGTAAATACTCTCAACTTTCGCACCTGTCGCTCGCATTCCCTTCGTGCCCCCCTTTCCCCCTTCAAAAGCCTGACATCGACTGATGGCTACGTGCATACTACTTCTTTCCCTGCTTCCTTACATGCTCTTTGGATACCCACTCGCTCTCTCGCTCTCCCTCCTCTATCAACCTTGATTTTGAGAACCCTCTTCTCTTGTCGCTACTACAATCGCAACCTGTTCTTTTCGTAGGATCTTCATTGATAGAATCTTTCACGTGCTGTGACTTGTAATCTGCGAATAGAAGGAAGGGAAGTCGTTGTCAGTCAATAGTGAGGGGTCCCCATCCAGCGAAACGAAACGAAGGTTCTTCTCCCTCACTTTCCGACAACTCTCGACAGACTACTCGCTCAGCTACTCCAGCTCTTCCTTACTTACAGTATGGTCATCCGAGCACTAGACAGTACGTTCAAGAGCTCTCTATCTCGTTGAATCATTCGTGTGGTCATTGACTGATCTCCAATTCCTCCTTTCTCAACAGCCTGGCTCGCAGAGGTATAGCTAATAGCTCTCTTGACTCTTGTTGAGCTCTCACTGACCTCACTGAGCAATCATTACAGCGCAAATTGGTCAAACAATGCTCCCTCAACGCACTCAGCGGAACGCGACTTGGAATAGATGCTGAACACTACCTGCACAAGCTACTCGATAGTCGAGATCCCACTACTAGTGATACGTTTACACCAGCAATCGGAGGAGCTCCCTTGACGTTGACGGCTCAGGTGAGTTTAACTTCTTCGAGTAGCGGGGGATTTACTAGGGAAAGATGAGTGGAGGCTATCGGATGGAGACCTGTTGCTGACTATGTGCTGAGAGTATTCCACAGATCGACAAGGATATGGACGCACTCGCCAAGCTAGGTATCAAACCAGTCTTCGTTTTCGATGGAATGAATCCTCTCGACAGACCGGAGAACCGAAGCTACGACGAGAGCACCTGGAGGAGGGGACAAGCATGGGATCACTACGAGAATGGAAGAGTGCAACCATCACGAGCAGAATTCGGGGAATCAACCTCGATCGTTCCGAAAGACGTTCTTCGACTCGTTCACCGATTGTTCAAACAACGTTCCTACGAATTCGTCGTCGCTCCTTACCTCGCCTGGGCTCAACTCGCTTACCTGGAACGACACGAACGAGGTTACGTACATTCAATCTACGGAGCCGAGGAACTCTTCATGTTCGATGGTATCGACCGAATCATTCTCGACATCGACTTCAAACGCCTCACCATGTCCTTCGCCTCGAAAGCTACCATCCTCTCCGATATGGGACTCACATCTGACCAATTCCTCGACCTCGCCATCCTCGCCGGTTTCTCAACTTCCATGCCTTTCCCTGCTATCGATCCTCGTGAATTCCACCTTCGCTCGGTGGTCGAGGTTCTCAAAACTCGTGGAACAGGTGTCAACGCCGTACTCGCCTTCAAGGATTTCCCTCGAGTGTACCAGTCAAATTACGTCGACGTCTTCGCCCGCGCTCGATGCATGATCAAATTCTCCCTCGTTCTCGTCGCTCACGAAGGCCGAGTCCTCCCACTTCCTCTCGTCACTCCACCACCACCTCCTTCCGCTATGAACCCTCAGCCAACCCCTATCATTACTTCCGCCGATGTTCCCATCGATCTTGGCGAAATCTTCAGCTCTCATTTCCCCGACGAAGTCTACTATCAACTCTTCCGTGGGATGATGAGTCCACAAATCATCGCACCTCTCGCTTCCGGTACCGTCTTCGAACAACCTCCGCTGTGTGGAGGAACTCCAGAATACGAACGATACATCAAATCTTTGACCGAGCCAAATCAAAGTCCGAGATGCGTCGCTCTCGCGTTACTCAGCAATGTTCTACACCCTGTTTGGTCAAAGAAACCAGTCGTGAGTCGAATTTTCCTCTTTCTCCAACCGTCGCTATCCTCGAGCTTATCTTTTTGAAAATTTGCGATAGTCTGCCGTCTACTATTTCCAACCTCAAACAGAAACCCCTATTCCTCACGCTGCACCTCATACCCAAGCTTTCATTGAGAGCGTTTCGAAATGGAACGTTCACGCTCGTTACGTCGAGGATGAACTCCGACGGCAAGCTGTTCGTTTTCGTTTCTCCTCTGTTCTCAAGTTTCGATGGACAAGTGCTGACTTCACTCCGCTCGAACAATCTCCAGTCATCCACCATCGACTTGTGCTTATGCTTAGGAGGTACGAGTACCTCTAGCCTTGCGCAGAGGACGATTGTCGCCAAGAACAACGAGAGAGTGAGTTTTCATTCTTCATTGATATTGGCCTAATACAAACTGATTCTTCGTCTCATCGTCAGCCTCTCGACAAGAAAGACGAAATCGTTGCAAACACGCTTTGGCGATTTCTTGAACTTCGCTCGTGAGCTTCTCTGCACCTTGTCTCGCTCCCCCTACTCCTTCTGATGCACAACGTCGCGTAGATTCCTCACTTCTGCTCATCAACATACCCCTCACGCCTCTGCTCTTCACCTCGTCATGAAGAATTCGAAAGTCAACGACAAATTTCAAGAACCCTTGTTCCTCGCGATGGAGTTACTCCGATCAAACATGCTTCACAACGGTCGAATCGGTACAAGAGCTTACTCGGGAGGACCTAACTTCAGCGGAGGAACCGAAGGAGACAAGCGAAGCATGTTGCTCGTCATGCGAGTCTTGAGTATCGTTCCCCTCGTCTTCATCGTTAGTTTTTCCTCTTCATCGATCGCATTCTCCTTCGTCACTCAAGCTGATGCCGAACGCGATACTTNGCAGCCTGGTGCCTGGGACGGTCCCCTATCTCGAGAGCTTCTCGTTTTCAACTCTTTCATTCGAGCCACTTCGAGATCTATGCGAAACCTTCTCGAAGCCATTGCCGTCAACTTCCTCCTCCGAGCCGATGCAAAACGTTCTTACGAAGACTATCTCGGCGTCGCATTCTCGCTCCCCTTCCAGACCGACACAAACACGGGGATGGGAATCCTCTTCAAAGCCTACGGAGATACAGTCTGTCACATGACTGGAGGTATCGATGGAGTTAGTCGAGCAGGATCGAAGGAGGGAACAGCGGAAGAGAAGCAATCGATCAAGGAGACGAAGGAGCAAGTCCTGACGTTGCTTCAAGATGCTTTCCCGAATGTCAAGAACGTCAAGGCAGAGCTAGAGCGAGGTTTCCGATTCTGGAGTCTCGTACGTTCCTCTTCACTTCGGTTGAAGTGTGCGGGAGATACTGACCGTGTTGTCGCTTCTAGATGATGCTCGCCGTTCGATCTCTTCGACAATCGCCTTCTGGAGCAGCGATCTCACCCGAACTAGCGGATCAATTCGAGCAAGCTGATCAATGGCTCAAACCTTTCTTGATCCAATAAGGTGATCTTGTAGCTCGATAGGCGATATTTTGAGGTGCATTTAGCATTCCTTTCGCCCGCCCAATGGTTGTCTCTCGACCGTGACGTGACCTAGGAGAGTCTAAACGTTCAAATCAATAGCAGCTAACAACGATGACTCTGCACTCCTCCTCACCAACCCTTCCCAACCTATCTTACCAACCCAAACCTTCCAACGCACTCTCTAATTTCTTCTCGACTCTAGCAACTTGCTTCGCCCTCTTTGCCTTCTTCCTCACTTGCCAACCCTTCCGACTCGGCCTGCTGACCTTCTCGATCTTTCTCTCTGGATTCCTCTCCTCCGATTCGACGGGATGAACGAGTTCGAAGTTGGTAAAGGGAAGAACTGGCTGACGACCGAAGTAGAGGTTTAGAACTTGTTTGAAGCTCGGTTCCTCCTGCTGGAACTCCTCGAAGACGAAAGAAGGAGAGGATGCAAGTGGACTCGGAGGAGGTAATGGAGTGGGAGGAGTGAGAGTGAGGGTGGGAATCATGATGAAAATGACGGACATGATGAGCGAGAGGAGCCAGCTCTTTGAAGCGGAATAGATAGAGAGAGAGGAGGAGAAGGAGGAGGAGGAGGGTGGAGAGGAGAAGGAAGCAGGGCAGTAGCTGCGTCGACCGGCGACACACAGGAGGGAAGATGAGGAGTGATGTTCGAGAGGAAGAGAGGGAAGCGAACGTACGTTTCATATTTCCCCTTTACCCACGCCGATGCCTCTCTGTTTCACTGAACTGCCTTGTTCTGAAACGCTCGAGGGGAACGAGGTATCTGTGACGCAGGTGAAGAAAGGGAAGTTTCGCCTTATTTTTCGACCCTTTGTTCCTCGCGAGGGCCTCGAGCTCATGGTCAACAACGCTGTCACTTTCAACAAGTACTCGACCGATATGTTCTGAGTACGACGTATCGATGGAGAGCCTGGGATGAACGTCGTCCTAGTCTTGAGGGTGTCGGAGATTGCGAGATGGATTAGATGTTTTTTTTGCACACTCCAAGACGCACTCGACGCGTCTGCCCAGGCTCTCCGTCGTTGCATGTCAATTTGACAATGGTCGATTCTCCTCAACATGAGAAGAGCGCGCTTCCCGCTCAGCTTGACTCCGTTGAACAGATTCGCTTAGTTTGGCTTATCGGTTTCGATCAACCTCTGTTGTCGCACTTCTCTAGGTACCGCGACTTGAATGAGCTCCAAATTAGTCCATGGAAGGAGTCAGAAGCACACTCAGGCGACGGCAGGACGACGAGAGTGAATTAGCAAATTTGCATGTGATCAATTTCGAATTTTATCCCTTTTTGTTTTGGTAAATAAACGCTCAGATCTCGAGTGAGGCAGAAGTCTATCAAGAGCGAAGTAGTAGAGCAGTGAAGCAGTATAGTAAGATGAAGTGACTTTGAATCAATGATCGAAACCACCTTGTAGAAGAATCGGGGAGAGGTTCATCACTCTTCACTTTCCCTTCACATCACCTCTACTCAAGAACTACATCCACCATATAGTAGCTAGCAAGATCCTATTGGACGTCCTCTGTTCGACCTTTGATCCACTCGCCCTTCCTCCTTTCTTTCATCACTCTCAATAACTCGCCCACCTTTGCCTTCTCCTCAACCACCTCTCGACAGCTACAAGCACGCCCCAGTCAACAGCAGAGAACCTCTATCTATTCCCATCGCGCTATTTGCGCCTCTCCTCGTCGACTTCTCGACACTTTCTCCTAAATAGTTTGAGCCTTCGAATTCGTCTCGACCAGTCTATAAAAACTTGTCGACAAGTTCCAACTGGNCCTCTAACAGGTGAGTGTATAGCATCTTTCTCCTTGCATTGGGATTCAGGCGGGACTCGAGCGAGCAAAAGTGCTGAATTATCTTTGCATTCCTCGTTACGTTTTAGTTTGCTCTCCAATCTCCGTCTCCTCCCCTCACACCTCAGATCGGCTGGTCCAACACGCCTGAAACTTCAAAAGAACATATTCAAGCTACACCTCGCAACTGTTCATTCTCCTGTCCTCCACGATTGACGCCTTTCGACGCGACTCTTTCCTTCCCGCATTACCCGAAATTCACATCGCATCCGATCGAAGACCTCATCTCCTCCTCTCTTCCTCCCTTCGACGACTCCTACTCTCGTCTACTTCGACCACTCAACTATGCCTTCGAGACATGATCTCAGCCCTCTCCCTCCTTCTTCGACCTTCTCTCAATCGACTCCAGCCTTGTCGCAACGTCCCCCTTACTCTCACAACGCGTCCTCTTCCTCTCCGCCAAACGACCTGATCGCTACTCCTTCAGACCGGTATGATCAAGCACGAGCATCGATCAAGCAGGGCAAACAGGCTCAGAGGAGGAGTGTCAGGATCAGATCATCCTCGGGAGGGAATTTCGATTCTTCACCTCAACTCGGGTACGGTGAATCTTCTTCCTTCCTCGGTGATGAGAAGCCTTCAATGGATGATTTATCGAGGGAGATGGAGTTCTCGGGCGTACAAGGGATGATGAACAATCGATCACGCGGCGGACGACCTCACTTGCAACACTCTGTCTCCGACCATCTCTCCCTCTCACAGGCTCATGGGATCACTCAAGATCAGTTCGACTTTGCCAAGCACCAAGTCATGCAGTTCCAATCGCAGCAATACTCTTCTTCCGCTCCCCTTCCCTATCCTTCGCACACCGAGGTCCCCTCTCAACGACGACAACCCATTCATCGTTCTTCGTCCTCCTCTCTCGCCTTCCCTCTCTCCGTCGACACTCAGCACTCTTCCTTGAACATTGGTCAATCGAACACGCCTTCGACTTCATCTTTCCCTTATCCTGGTCAAGCTCCCATCGCCCGCACTCCCAACGCCTCTTCAGCTTTACAACGCGCAACTTTCGACGCTGCTCAAGCCGAACTCGAGTCGAATGGAATGGCTCGAACTGTTCGAGCGAGACCGAGTTTCGAAGATGTGATGCAGAGGAGTGCAAAGAGGCAGGCTAGAGGGAATGATGTATTGTCGAGTCAGGTCATGCAGTGGGCACAAGAGGACGAGACTAGTAGTAGTAGTGAGGACGAGGGACCCGGTCTAGCGAGTATTCTGGCATCAAGTGCTCAATCGAGAAGAACGACAGGTTCTCCCGCTACTGGAGGACTCCTTTCATCCGCCTCAAAGCTCCTTCCTTCACCAGTCAACTTTGATCGTCTTGGAGGCCTCCCAGAAGTGAACAAGAGTCCCTCACTCGGTCAAGATGGAGGACCTCGTCGAGGCATTATGGATCGTTTCATGTCTGATCGACCTATCCCAAATTCAGAAGAGGCGCCTGTCGTACCCTCACAAGCACAGAAGGAACAGATCGCTCCCCCCGGTTCTCCTCCCCGTCGCCTCAATTACGCTCAACACCTTCTCGCATCGCCAGTCGCTTCGAAACCGAGTCCGAGCGTTCTATTCTCTCCTGATGTCGCGAAGCTCCTACGAAGTGAGCTCGACGAGTTGGAAGCGAACGAGGTCGCCGGAGGAGGAGGAGGATCGAGAGGGAGAAGACCTTCGAGTCCTTTGAAAAATGTCGACCGTTCTTCGGATATCGTAAGTTATGCTCTCCTTCCCTAGTCTCGATCGGAGATGCTGACTTTATCGATTCTTGATCCGTCTAGGTTGTCGATTCGAGTCCGTTACGTTCGGGCAGTCCATTCTCATCTGGAGGAGCCACTCGTACTCGCGACGTTTTCGGTTCTCAGACCGAGCCACTTTCGAAGCGAGCTCGATGGACCCATGTCGTCTCAGCACACGACAACAGTCTCATCTCACCCACTTCATCCGCCGCTTCCGCACCTCTACGAGCACCTTCCTTCTGCGACTCTTCTCCTCCCTCTTCCGAACACGGCTCAAACCCTTCTCGATCACAAACCTTCTCTCAAGCGAATCACTCTGCCCACCCCGCTTCAGCTCCCGACTTCCTCTACGGCGGTGTTCCTCCCTCTTCATCTCCTACCTCTTCTCACCACTCCGATTACATGCCAGCTCGTCACTCTCGATCAAGTCCGGGACCTTCAACAAGCGTCGCCGGTAGTCTCGCTCGTAGTGACAGCTCAGCAAGTATCGCTGCTCCAACTCCAGCTCGCGCGCCGAAACGTGGACCAACTCATCGTGCCGAAGGTCAGAATCCTGCACTCGGTCAACAAGATCCCGATAAGAAACCTACCTGGTCTTACGCTGCTCTCATCGGTCAAGCGATCTTCTCGACGGAGGATAGGAAGATGTCTCTTGCAGATATCTACACCTACATCATGCGTTGCTACCCTTANTACAAGAAGCAAGACGCTGGATGGCAAAACTCGATTCGTCACAACCTCTCCCTCAACGAATGNTTCGTCAAGACAGCTCGAGGNCCCAACAATCCCGGTAAAGGATCTCTTTGGGCTATAGTAGTTGGATGTGAGGAGCAATTTGCGGATGGAGGATTTGTNAAGCGAGGAGGAACTGGAAATCCACGAAAGAGCCGAGGCAAGGCAGCACAACANGCAGCCAAGTTCGAACCTCAANCTATGGCGAAAGGTCAGAACGGTGTCTCGACACGGAGGACGAAAGCGCCTTCGCCAACACCCTCAACCGTTTCCTCGAGAAGTAGCAGCATTTCGGTTCAAGGTCGACCTCCACCTCCTACTCTCTTGATCCCCGAGAGTATGCCACCTCCTTCCCGCGACTACTCTCCCGCTTCAATCTCAGTCAGGTCGCTCTCACCTCCCCCCATGCCCCTCTCTGCAAGCGTTCTCGAGTTCAACATCCCTCCTCCTCCTCTCGCACCTCGTCCAGCATCAGCAGCTTCAGCAAGACAACTCGAATATCGTCAAGAAGAGCCAAGGTTCACTCATCCTGTCGCCCATCGACCTGCTTTGTCAGCGATTCGTTCCTACTCGACTGCCGATCTCTCCGACGAGGTTGTCGAGCCAAGATCACGCTTCGAACAACCTTCGATGGTCCGTACCGCTTCAGCACCGATCCTCAGTCACTGTGTTCCTTCGTCTTCGACCTCCGAAGAGAAGAAACCGGAACCAGCTAGTCCCTCGATCTCTCGAACGACTCTCGCTCAACTTCGGGAACCCCTCCTCTCCGCGACGATGTCACCTCCGACTTCGGTCTACCATCGTCTTGCCGGCCCTTACCAACCTATGTATGGCGCTTCATCGCTTCAAAATCGTCGAGCACTCGCACTTCTCGCTTCTCCCGAAGCAGGGGGAATCATGCCAGCTGTTCACCCTTTCGATCGAGGACAATCTCTCCTTACTGGCGCTTCTCAAGGTTCACCACGATCTCCCGCCGTCTCCTTCTTGCCATCTCCTCACATCTTTTCCGGCAGCGGTGCGAAGAGGGCTAGAACTGAGAGTGATAAGGAGGATAAGGGTTTCGCTGGATTACTTTCTCCCTCAACTTTGGTTCACACTCAGAGTCCCGTAAGCTCATCTCTTCCGCTTCCTCTGAATCGAGATGGCAGCTAACCCTTTTCTCATATTCACTAGATTTCGTCCGTTCGAGGTGGGCCTCGAGTTCCAATGTCACCTACTCAACCTTCGGTCGACAAGTTTGAACCTATCCCAGACCCAGAGAAGAAACCACGTGCCACTGGAACTCGTCTCCTTCCCGCTGTCAACGCCCTCGTCGATGCTTCACACGATCCTTTCCGTTCTCCTCCTCGCACTTCCCGTACTCGCTCTCCTTCTTCTCGATCATTCGCCTCGGCCGCTCCACTCCAAGCTGCACTACACACCCCTGGCAAGCGCCCTCTCGGATTCAGTCCAAGCCTCTCCGGTGGAAACTGGTCTTCATGGAACGACCCTTACAGCTCTGCCCTCGATACGGAACTCGACCACTTCAACCGCCACGAGAGTCTCGTCACTTCTCGATCTCCTTGGCCATCACCAGCAGCTCGACTCAGTCACTGGTAGAACCTTCCAATTTTTGTTTATAGATCCTCTCTCCCTTTCTCTTCCCTATCATTTCTATCTAGCATACCTATTATCGTTCCTTCCGTCTTTTCCCCCCCACTTCAGTCCCATACCCAGTTCGTGCTCTCTACCTTGTTCATTCTTCGTCGTCGCTCTCTCTATCTGTCGTTTTTTGTGTCTTGCCTGGTTTTTCATTCTATAGCTATAGTTGCTTCCTCTCTCACCTGTCAAATAGATCCGATCGTTCTTTGCCTCTACTCTCTCTTCTCGTCGCTTAATGGGAGAGTGAATGCGAAGCCTGCACCTGCCCCCTCTCGAATTTCATCGGCTTCGCTAACAAATACAGCCGAAGAAGAACTTTATCTTCTCCTCTGCTTTCCCCTCTCTTCTTTCCTTCGACTTTCGCTTCGCTACTCAACTTCATACCTATCCTACAATGTCTCTCCCTCAACTTCAGATTCCCAAGCTTTTCGACGTCAGCGGCAAGATCGCTCTCATCACTGGTTCGTTCAACCCCTCATCTGCGCTCTTCGTACTCATAGCTAACTCGCTCGTTTCCCTGATATCAGGTGGTGGATCCGGACTCGGTGAAATGATGGCTACGAGTTTGGTTCAGAACGGAGCTCGAGTTATCATCGCCAGTCGAAAGGAGAAAGCGCTCAAACAAGTTGCAGACAAGCTCACTGCGCAAGGCCCCGGTCGTTGCGAGTACATCGTTGCAGATCTAGGATCCGCCCAGGGTTGCAAATCGTTGTGCGAAGAAGTCAAAAAGAGAACGGACAAGCTTGATATTCTCGTTAACAACTCGGTACGTCCGCTCAAACTGCTGCCGTTTCGTCAGACGCTCTCGATAGCGATAATCAGGATCGCCAGACTCACCCGCTCGATTGCAACAGGGAACAACCTGGGGAGCGACTTTGACCGATTTCGACGAGGCCAAAGGTGAATTTTGTTTTCTCTCTCTTACCAAGCCGATTTTCCCAAGACTCTCGAGGTGGAAGAGCTCCAGAGACACACTGCTGTGTTGGGCGATGCATCCTATACTGACGGTCACCCCTTCCTGCGAGTATAGGATGGGATCGTGTGTTGGCGACGAACGTCAAAGCCATTTTCTATAGTACGTCGATCTTGATTTCTTGCGCCTCCTTAGTCGATTTACTGACGACATATGCCACTTGTAGCCACCGCCGGGTACGTCGAGCTTGATTTTGGTTTCCAGATCTTTGCTAATTCGACATGAATTTTCGCAGACTCGCTGATCTTCTCGCCAAGGATGCCACGAATATCGACCCGGGACGTATCGTCAACATCAGCTCTGTGGCAGGTTCGTCAAGTCCCCTTTCTCTATGTCCTTCCTTCGTGGACTTCGCTGAAGAACCCAACTTACGATCGCTGTTCTCCTTCGTTCGCAGGTCTCGATCCGGGAGCTGACAACAGTGTGCTCGCTGAGCAAGGTACGGGACTATGGAGCTACAACGCTAGCAAGTGAGACGATCTCCGGCTTCGTTCTGTCTATTGTCGGGATTAACGCGAATCGTCGAAACTTTAGGGCAGCGGCAATTCATCTCACCAAGTCTTTATCGATCACTCTCGGAAGTCGCAAGGTTACTGTCAACGGTATGCTAAATTTCCCCTTCCAATGTTCTGTCGCTTTCCTGACCAAACTGCGGCGTTCAGCGATTTGCCCCGGAATTTATCCATCAGCAATGACGAAGCGAGGGTTCGAGAAGGAAGCTGACAACATCAACGATATTCACCCTATGGGTCGACCCGGGACTCCAGAAGACGTGAGCTTTATTTCTCGATAGCAAGCAGTAGCGCAACTAATCCTTCGTATTTTCGTAGATCGCTGGTCTCCTTCTCTTCCTCGTCTCACGATCAGGTGCTCATATCTCTGGGAACGCGATCAGTACCGACGGTGGATCGCTTCTCGGAGGCAAGCGTACCGCGCTGGCGCGATTGTAGAGAAAGTGACCTGAAACAGCAATCCATTTTGGTACCAAGATTTAGTACCCTGATAAAGAGATTGGATGATGAGACCGGCGAGCGCATAGTGCTATCAATAATGTTGAACGACGAGCAGCTCCTGAAAGCGACAGGCGGACGCTCGAGCATCTCGGACTCGAAGTGCGATGAATTCCCTACGACATTGGCGCCTTGCTATACATCCTCTCCCTCAATCCAGTCTGGAGTAGAACGATATGGATATGCGATAAGATGCAAAGGAGAACAACATGTACAAAGAATGGAAAGCTCTATATGAAATAACAGTGATAAAGAATCGCCTAATTCTTCGACTCTTGCATGCGGGCTAGCTCCTTTGCAAATTTACTCTGTAAAGCAAGATCCGTCATCAGCTGAAGCCTTGGAAGAGTAGAGGAAGGGCAAATTGACCTTTGCACGAATCGAAGGACCGTATTTGATCAGCACGAACGGGGTCGCCGCCAACATGAGAGCCAACATTCCCGCTAGGAAGGAGGCCCATTGATAGCCCATTCCTTCGTACATCTGCTCAGTGAAGAGAGGGAAGGAGAACGCTGCGAGGTTCCGACAGAGGGATTGGCCAGAGAGAGCGGACGAGGCGTACTATTCGACACAGCGATTCAGTAGGTTGTTAAATGTAGCATCGACAGAGAAAGGTACTCACGATAGTATATACGTCCGCCAAATAGGTGAATACTGCGAGATAGATAGTATAGACTCCGTAGAAGATCTGCGAGGGAGATGAGACAAAGCAAGACGAGTTAGCTCAAAGTTGGTAGAAGCTCACGTAAGAGCGAGTTGAGCGGATACAGTACTCACGAGGAACATTCCTACGACAGCACCGAACCAATGCCCTCTACCCTGAGAGAACGCGAGGATGAAGGCACCAGCTGGGAAAACGAGGCCTCCCACGAGGGAGAGGTACAAACGTGCCTCGGGGCCTTTCTTGGCAACGTTCTTCTGATACCACTTCTCTTGCAAGTAGTAGCTTGAGAGGAAACCGATGAAGGTGGAGACGCTGCGGAAAGTATCAAGTGATCAGCTCAGAAGGTTGAAGTTCAGGAGGAACGAGGAGACATACATGACGGAGTAGAACGTCAGACCAACTTCTCCGATGTTGAATCCGTACTGAGCAAGATATAACTAGGTCAGTGACTTTCTGAGGAGCGAGAAGGCGGGTTCGACGAACGACGTTTCCGAAGATCAAAGGGATAGCCTCTGCAAAATCGAGGGTGATATCAGCGATCGCCAGAAGAGAGGAAACAGAGCATCCGACTCGACTCACCGACGAGGAGATATAGACATCCCCAAGAAAAGCTGGTGGAGCGTGTAACGTCAGTTCAAGGGAGAAGCGGAGCTTGTGATCGATTCTAGCATACCCTGCCCAAAGCTAGAAACGCGAGATGGGGTTAGTAACGTTAACGAAAGATCACAAAGAGCGCAGAAAACATACAGAGAAGAAGAACACGATAGATTCGGTGCCGAGGAGGTCTGTAGATTGGGACTCATCAGCGAAGTCACGCAGAAGGAGAAGCGGTACAGACATACAAAGTGGCCTTGTCAGTGATACCTTGAGTAACACTGCGAGAGAAGCTCGCTCGGCGTCACTTCGACATTGGTATCGCTCGTCTCCCGTTTCCTTCCTCATCCTCTTCGCTCTTTTCGACAGGATTACACTCCCTCGAGTCTCACGTGTAAAGAAGATGATGCCGATTGCGAGACATCCAGCGCACATCATCTGCAGAATGTATTATTTAGCTTGACTTTTGGGCAAGCGATTCGAAACGAAAACGAACCTGCACCCATTGAATCCACCGCCACCCCATCTTCAGCTCGATGTAACCCGAAACGGCAGGGCCAAGTCCCGTGCCACCAAATGCGGCTATCGGTGAGAAATCGATTAGAGTCAGTTGAGCGTTCCGCTTGACATACCATGTTGAGGCATAGCGAAGGTAAGTACGTACAAATCGAGAAGATAGCCATCGGTAAGCCTCTATTGTGAGCTTCGAAGAGATCTGAGACGGTTCCTCCAACGAGAGTGCTGCCCGTCGATGCGGCGATTCCAGCAATAAACCGACAGATGATAACCGTTGCGATGTTCTGGCCGTAGGCGATAGGAATGAAGAAGACTAGATAAATTAGAGCTGATCCGAAGTAGAGTGGGTAACGTCCGTAAGATTCGGAAAGGGGCGCAGTGAACAAGGGGCCTATGCCGAATCCCAACGGAAAGCTACAGGGACAACAGTGTCAGCTCGGGTTGTGAACAAGAGCGAAGAATAGCTCGAGGAGAAGGTGAATCTAAAATTCGCACTCACATCGAAAGTCCTAGTGTCGCTAGCTCCTTTGAACAATTCAAGTCCCGCATCATTGACCCTGATCCTTGACCAAACGCAGTCCCAGCAAAAGCAACGAGGAAGGTGAAGACGCAGCACAGGAGACAAGTCGTCCATTTCTTGCGAGAGGACCACTGGTTTTTGAGCGTCAACTTGTCAGCTTGTGTCGCAATCTCCCCTTGTACACTCTATCCACAGGTGTCTGTCATGTGACTCACATTGAAGGGGTTTCCAGGATCGTTCGGGCCATCCCACTCGACCCAAATTGGACTCGCTTTCCCATTCATTCCCTTTTCCGCATCTCCTCCCACTGACAGCCTCTTCTCACTCGGGGCATTCACTTGATCTTCTCCTCTGCCCACTGTTGTCGCACATGAATCTCTTTCCGCTTCATCTTGACTTCTCCATTCCCTCAACTCCTCATCCCAAATGACTGCCGAGTTCGAGAGTTCTGCTTCTGGATACGTTCGTTCATGATGATGTTCAGTTGAAGTGGTCGGGGCGGAAGGCGGAAGAGGATTCCGCTCAAGGTCTGAAGTTGGTTGAGAGTTCATTTTGAGGAGAAGAAAGGGAGGGACCGCTGCCGAGGAGTTCGCTCAAGTTGCTCTGACCCTGATGTTCTGCTGCGAATGCTGCTAAGGTGATCTCTGCTTCAGCCGAATTGATGGGCTAGCAGCGGCAGGCTAGGGGGGTCAGCGGACGAGTTTTCGGGTTCAAGAGGTTCGACTCACGGTAGAATCCGTAGCTGCCTGTTTAGCAAGAAGTACAGCCAAGGTGTCGTAGGAGCGGAAGCGGAAGAAGTAGCAAAGTGAATGGTGGAGAAAGAGAAGACCGAAATTCCTCGCAAAATCATGCCGAAAGAAAAAGCGACGGCTTGGGCTTCCTCGCTTCATCCCGCGAGTGACTCGCGAGCACGCAACGACAGAAGGTACTTTCTCGACAAAGCGACCGAGAAGGAAGCCGACGTTGATCTAAAATAATTTTGCAAAGACGAAAAGGAAAATAACCGTTATAGTCTATGCAGCTCAAGCGCTCAAGACCATTCAAAAGTGACGTTCCTCGACATGATATCCTAGTTTCGTCAATCCAGCGCTGAGAGAAGCGAGTCCATTTGGCGAAGTTGTCCCTCCGACAATCGACGTCTTGCAGTCACAGAGAGGAGCAATCCAGGTATCGATGACTCGGTGGACGTCGTCGACGGTGACGCGCTGCAAGATACGTCGCAATTAGCTAATGGTGAGCGGCTCCAAGTAAGAGGGAGATTCACCTCGATTTGAGATAACAATTGTTGCGCAAAGTTCGCAGGTTTGCTTAAGATGACAGTGTTGAAGAACGACGAGCTCGCCTACAAATAGACGAAGTGTGAGTTAATATCAGAGTTGGATGCAATGGACGAAAACTCACAGCATCATCAGGGGTTCGTTGATCTTCGACTGTAGCGAAAGCGATTTGGGATTTCGCAGCTTCGAGGTCGGTACGAGAGATGTCGGTCTTGCCAGCGACTACCGATGCAAGGACTTTACGGATTGCGGCTAAAGCAGCGATAGCATCGGGAGCTCGATAGATCTTCAAGCAAAGCGTCCCATGTTCCACGAGGCTTTCGATGGAGGATCCATAACAAAGTCCAGCGGTTCGAGTGACTAGGTGCTCGACGTAAGTTAGTCCGAATAAAAAGGTCGGAGAGCAGCGAGTGCTCACCTTGCCAAAGAAGTCCGTTTGTTTGCGAGAGAATGGTAGTAGCAACTTCAACAGCGGCGAAATCTGGATGAGTCCAATCTGGACAACGAGCTCGAGCAGCGAGGTAGGATGATTCCGAGTTGTCAATTCTGTAGATGACAGCTTCCTTGGCGGGTCGACTTCCGAGTGGAGTGAGCAGATCTCGTTGTCGAAGAACGGGAGCGAGTTCTCCGACCTGTCGACAGCAAATAATTTAGCCTAGATTCGACAAATTGAATCAATTAGCAGTGCTCACAGGGAAAGCCTTGACCGGTTCGAAAGCGTCAAGCCAGGTCGAAGAAGGTTTCTCGATTTCGTAAATGTCGCCAACGACGCCGAAACGCATCCATCGAGGATCAATAAGCGATTTCCTCATCTTTTCGAGCTCTTTGATGACAACTTGAGGATCTTGATCGAGACATTGCTTGAGTTTCGGGTAGTACGAGAGTTGATGAATTGGATTTGTCGGGGTTTCGAGACTACCGATCTCGAAGGATCAGGAGAGAACCGAGAAATGGTGGTTAACAAGGGACTCACCTCGCTTTTGAGTAGACCATCTCGGCGGCGGCGGCATCAGCGATACCACTTCCGTCTTGTTTGAGCATTGAGAAGACCTGAAGTTGTTTGTTTACGAGGTTCTTCAGACTATTTACCCGACAGCATCAGAGACTCAACCTCTAGATCAATAGAATAATGATACGAACCGTTCGACGTCGAAGACAGTGCCATAGACAACGTCCGAGAGCCACGAGATAGCTTTGGCATAGTCCTCCTTGACAGCCGTCAAAGTAATACAAATGCCTGTGTTCAGCAACTGATGATAACATTAGCTCAATGGCTTGAATAAAGTGGAACGAAGGAGTGCGAACCTTCGTGTTCAATCGTTGCAGAATATCCAGTCAAGTCTTCGTCGAGTTTGCGAGAAACATCTTGCCAGCTCAATTGATGACCATCAGCTTGATTGATCGGCATCGAGAAGAAAGTGTTGAGGTAGAGAGGGAGGATTGGTAGAGCTGGACCATGGAGAAACAGAGAGACCGTGACGAATTCCGAAGTAATGTCTGCGAAAGAAGAGTAAAAAGCTATCGATTCGCACCGAACAAAGCATTCGGGTCAAGGAGAGAAGAAAGACTGTAAGACATACGATCGAATTGAACGAAGAATGGGAGATCAGGTCCATCCGAGTTGATGATCCTTTGGACCTTGCCGGTGAATTTCCCTCTTCCTCCTCCAACCCCATTACTCCGTCCTGTATCAACCTTGAGCCATTCGAGCTTCTTGAAGTCAGGTACAGGGTACCCTTCGACGTAAGACGGAGGAGGAGGGTGATCGTTCTTCTTCTCAGCTTTGCCCAAGTCCTTATCGAGTCGAGCCAGTCCTTCCGGACCAAACTTGCGAACCGTCTTCGCGAGTCGAGCAGCGTCCTTCTCTGAGTGCTCTTTGACGAGTTCGGGAGTTGGAGTACCGATAAGAGTGATGAAGTGTCGTTCTAGAAGATACCTACGAACGCCTGGAATCGTTAGCGTTTGTGTGAGGTCGATGATTTGACGCCTACTCACTCTTTCATAAGGTCGACCCAGTCTTCTTCTGTCCATTTCGAAAGCTTCTTGAGCATGGCGAGATCGGAGAATGCGTCTTTGAGTTGCGAACCGTTCTCTTTTCCGTAGATGATGTCTGAGAATCCAATGCGGGTCAGTCGGCGAACTGAAAACGGTTCTTTGAGAGGGATAGAGCTGACCTTGCATGACTCCTGTCTGAATGTAAACACCCGGTTTCGATTCCATTGTTTGTTCGAGAGCGATCAATTGATTCTTGAGCACCAGTTTCATCGCTTTCATGTCGACGGGAACTCGACACAAACACTTGAGAACCATTCGTACGTCGTCGGCGAGAGTCGATAACCATCCTTTTTGAACCGCTGCGAAATCGACACTGATGATAGTAGGGTCTCGGAAAGTAACGTCGAACGAGATGCCCGCACAGGCAGGTTCAGGAATCTCGACGAACTTCCTCCTCAAGACCGAGTGAGCGCTTCCCGTCAAGTAATCTCCTAGAACGCCGAGTGCGGCGGTAGTGAGCCAATCGTGAGCTCGAGGTCCAACCCAATTGATGATGATTTGTCCTGTCGAGGTGTCGGTGTCGGCGTAGGGAACGATGATCGTTTTGTCCTTTTCGATGATTGGGTCGTAGAAGGAGGAGTCCGATTCGACGAAGGGTCTGATCCAATCTTGAGGATGTTCTCCACGAGCGAGTCCTGCTGCAGCGATGTGACGTTCGGTCGTTTGAGAAATGGTGTCGAGGAGTTTCTCCGGATACAAAGAGCCCCCAAGAACGACGACGGTCAAGTTTTGAGGGACGTAAGCGGTCTTGTGGTAATCCTCAACTGAAGATTCCGAAAGATGATCGGCAACGTTAGCGCAGATTCTCAAAGACAGTAATGACAAGCTTACTCTTCTGCAACGTCAAGTTACGTAAGTGAGGTAGCATCCCTCCAGTCTCGTAGCGATAAGCGTTCTTGAATTGATAGAGCGCTTGTTGTTGAGCGAGAGCCATGACGTCTCCTTGATTCCCTTCTCGTCCTTGCATCTCGGAGAAGACAGTCTGCGGATTCATCGAAAGAGCTGATCGATCAGTTCGAGCAAAGTCAAGAGAGCGTTCGAGAAGACTCACTCCGCCTTCTTCACCTTTACCGTTGATGTGGTAAATTTCAGTCTTGAAGATCTCGGGTGTCATCAATCTGAATATCCACTGTCAGCGTCTGTTTGGCGATCACGGGAGGAGCGGAAGTGAACGTACGGGAAGAGGATGTGATCGAGATAGACGGGAATGATCTCGAGCATTCCCTCTGCCGAAGCGGATTCTACCGTATACGTCGTGTTGTCCGTATCGGTCGCTGCGTTGACTCCTTGAGTCATCAACCTTCCCGCGATCGCGTCAAGTACGTTCGAGTAAGGATAGCTGAGAAGGACGATCAGAGTTAAGAGGAAGCGAAGAGGGTAAGAGAAGAGCGAAAAAGGAAACAAAACGAAACGATACTACTCACTGTTCTGAAGCTGTGAAGGTGAGATGTTCGAGTGTATGTGGCTCACCACTCGAGTTGAATATCTCGGTGACAACCGTTGCGGAGAAGGAGGTAATGAGATCCTACGATACTCCTTCGTTCCAGTCAGTACTCGCTCGGAGCTCACTTGAATTGAGGAAAGTGGTAAGACGTACAGGTGTATCAGCCCAAACTACCTTCAATCCAGATTTCTCGCTGACCCACTTTGCAACTCTAGGATAAGGAGCAACGTCGATCTTGTGTTTCGCCAACAACCTGAAATTTCCAACTCGTTCGGGGATCCTCTTCTTGCCGTGCCTTGAGTCTTCGTCATCACTGTCGACATCTTGATGTTCATTCGCTGAGAACGAGTCTGCGGAGGAGTCCGTGTCGATGTGTGAGGAATCGTCACCTGGTGGACGGGAAGGTGAGAAGGCAGGTGAAGGTGAATGACCGTAGTAGCCGTCATCGTCTGTGTCAGAGTGTACTTCCTCTGCTGCTGACATGTTCTGTGGACGTAGTGGGAGAAAGAAAGGAGAGAAAGAGAAAAGAGGTTGAGGCGCGGACTTGGAAACCGCGGAAAGTCCGGACAATTGAAAGACAGGAGACTTGAGGATGTGAGAGAGCGATAGAGATGAATGAGGCAAGTGAGGCCAATGAGAGGGAAGGGAAACGTGGGTATAGGATTGCGAGAGGGAAGAAAGACGAGGAAAGGGGATGGATATATTACTACGAACGATTGCGAGTGGAGAGCAAGAGGGAGATGCCTATGACTTCTTGAAGATGATATCGGGATCTGCGAGGATCGCTTTGGATCAGCTCTCCCCGGTAAATGAGGCTGAAATGAGGGAGAATGAGACTCACCTTCTTGATACTCCTCTGCTGAGACCCACATCTTCTTGAACGTGCTCAAACCAGCCAAGATACTGCCTCCTATCCACGTAGAGTACTTTCGTTCCGGAGGTGCACTGATTCGAATCTTCGTTTCCCTCAACGCCAATTTCTTCGTTTCGTGTAATAATCGATCTCCGAAGCCTGTCAATTCCGGATACGATCGACCAGTGAGTACTCAGACACGAGCTCAGCTAGTACAGACGAGTGGAGCTGACCTTTGACCAAAGTTCCACCTCCGCTCAGAACGACGTTTCCGAACAAACTCTTCCTCAGGTCCAGATCAGCCCGATTGATCGAGTCTACTACTACTTGATGTACTCCCGCATCTTCTAGTCCCACCAGTTCAGGGTTGAAAAGCAATTCTGGAGCTCGATGTCGTTCTGGTCCCAGCTAAGCTCGCCAAATTCTCTCGATCAGCTTCTCCCGTAATCAAGGCGATACAGCGGAAGAGTGAGCTTACCCGAATAACGTTTCCATCAGGTAATCTAAACTCTTCTCCTCTCGCTCCACCTTGTGCTTCTTTCTCCTCTTTCGCAGGTGAAAGCGCGACATAGCAAGTCTTCTCCTCTATTTGAGCGTCCTCTAATTTCAGCAATGATGAGGTAGACGAGATGAACGAGTAGAGACGTACTTATCATTCTGACTACTTCTTTCTCTGCCGTAGTATGTAAATGATACCCTGCTTTCCGTAACAACAATTGCAAATGATCCGTCACGTCCCTACACACTCACGTTCCTCGTCAGCTCTCGGTTCCCATATACGCAAAGAGACAGAATAGCTCTTACCTTCCCGCAACGTCGACTCTCCTCACGGCGTGATTTATACTAAACCCTTCAAACACCGGTACTGCATGAGTCACACCATCTCCCGAATCCAACACGATTCCGGTCGTTCTTCCAGAGGCGTAGAGAGCGAGAATAGCTTGGACTGAAGTGTACATTGCTGGAACGTTGAAAGTTTCGAAGAAGATTTGAGCGGCTTGTTCGCGGTTTGAATTCGGGTTCAAGGGGGCTTCAGTCAGGAGTACGGGGTGCTATGATACGAATGACATGAAGTTTACGAGTCATTGTGATGATACATGAAAAGCGAGAGAGCGGAAGGAAGCAAGAGAATGGAGAGGCAAGACTTACTTCTTCTGATAATGTTCGTAACTCTTCGGTATAGACGTGAGACCAAATCCTTTCCATGTCGTCCCAATCTGTTACGATTCCATGCGACATTGGATAACTGTGTACCGAGCGAATGAGGAACGGGATTAGCCCATCATTCAACCTATCCGAAACCAAACTTCCCCTACTGCCTTCGCCGCTTTCCCCTTTCGCTCGTTTCGATTCCTACCATGAAGGGAATGGACTCACTTTATCCGTAAAAGACCTCTCAATTCCTGTGCTTTCCTTCCTACGAAAGTGTCGCCTTCTACAGCACCCGCCATGACTCTTGTATGCTTCGGTCTACCTATTAACGTCTTCTCCCTCTATTGATTAGCTCGGATACACGCTATACGAGGGCGTAAGAGAGAGGATGACTCGCCGACATAATTTGGAAAGTAACAACTTGGATGATCAGAGCCTGCGAACCCGGCCTTCAATGTACCGCTACCTTGATCTATTACTACTGGTTGATTCAGTTGATCCATCTAATTGCTAGTTGAAGGAGTTGAAGAGAGTCGAAGGAGAGGAACGAGAGTAACGCGTGTTGATTCAATCGATTCCGCTTGCTTGGAGGCGCTTCTCGTAGGTACCGAGGCTGATCTGTGGTGTATTGAGAGCGCGATGAGATTGAGGCGAGGCGAATTGGTGAAAGGTCAATGTTGGCCTTCGTTCGTCAAATTGGTCAGATTTGGCTCTCGCTTTTCGCAAGTTCAAAGTGCTCTCTGACCGATCGACATTGTCGAACCGCACGACGCTACACAACCTGATAGATTCCGCTCTCTCCTCCGATTCACTTTCGCTTTGTCGATTCCTCGCTTCGAATTCAAACTTCCTGCAAAATCGACATGAATCTCGCTAAATTCGTAGTAGTATAACACATGAAATCACTTCAGTACATCCTTCCTCTATCCCTCGATCACTCTGCATCGACCCAACTCTCTGCTAGCACTCCTATTATCGGTAATTTGTAACGATCTAAATGATCGCAATCCGAATACGCTCTCAACCTACTCCCAGAACCACTCATCAGCTCCTCGTTGTCATTCGCTGTAGAGTGTGAGGGAGAGGTGGGACGTACGACATGATAGCCAAAGAAGCTATGTCGAGGAGGAACAGTAACTTTTGAACGAACGACCAGAGAATAAAGTAGCAAATGAAGTGTATCACGGCCAGCGCTATACACAACAGTATAGACTGTACACAACCTCTCCAATTATCAGTCCTACGAACAAGATGGATGAGAAAGAGTAGGGAGCGTACGGAGTAAGCGTGAAATCTAATAAAATCATTCTCGACTTCAAACACCAATTCAAACACTGCACCGAAAGGACCCAAACAATACGCCAACACGGCCAACCACTCCAACTTCAAATTGATAGTAGTTTCGACTCCGGAGAAATTAGAACTCGTTTGTTGTGGATGGTAAGGGGATGAATTGGCAGAGGAAGACGAGTAGGAAGTACCGTGGGAGGATTGGAGCTGGGGAAGGGAAGAACCGTCTTGGTAGGAGTAGGTGGGGAGGGAAGGAGCTTGAGATGAGGAAGCGAGAGGGGAACGTTTACTTGAAGAGGAAGAGGAAGAGACGAGTGGGGTGTGGTCTGGTGGATCAGAATCTATTCATTCATGGCTATGGTGAGTACTCATGTGAGCTAACGGAGAGAGAGGCTGAACGTACATGGAGCAAAGTTTAAAGATGATGACATGGAGGAACTGAGAAGCTGAAGCAAGTCTACGTTCTTGGTGATTGACAGCTGTGATAGGCTAGAGACGCGGTTGATACAAACTGAGTGAGTTGTTCGAATGGAGTGTAGAGGAAAGACTTTCTTGAGTGTCACGGATTTCAGAAACTCGCAAGATCCGAATGCTCCATATTGCCAATTTTCTCCTTGCAGACTCGCAGATCGTCGAACGAAGATGCATGTAGAATTTCTGGCGAGGGCGGAAAGAGATCGGAAGGCTACATCGCAACACAAAAGGGGGATTGTTCAAATCTGCCAAGTTCACCTCTCCCTTCGTCCTCCGCGTCCTAACTTCCTGCCCTCCTAAACATCTCGTACCCAATAATCATGTAGAGCCCGAACGCCTGATCTCGTAAAGTCAATAGCGGGTCTGAAGCGATGGAACCATTTCTGCGAGATTCTCTTTGGGTGATATCCGTGTTTCCGCCGTCTAGACGATCACCGGCAGTCGCCCTCTGCTACATCAACGTGGTATCGCCTATTAAGTCTTTCCCGGCTTATCGCTGTGTCCGAGGTCCTGTTTAGGTGCGATCAAATTGCGAATTCTCTGTTTCTGTTAATCCTCACTCATACTCTCCATCATCAGCCAAACGTTCGCCTCGCCTCGTTTCACATCAGAGACTTCGATCATGACTCACGAGAACCTTCATTTCGGGGAACCCGCCCTCGATTTTCCTATCCCAAACCAATTCCCAGCCTCTGTTCTTGTCCTCCTCCTTCCACTCCCCACTCGCGTCCTCTCCTTGATCCCTCATTAACCAAACTCTGAACCTCCCTCCGGTTTCGGGGGCGTTTCGCGGTACTAACGTAATCGCTTTCAATCCTGCTTGAGGCGATTCTGGAGTTTGAGGAGAATCGGAGGGAGGGAGTGGAGGGGGAAAGGTAAGGAACAATTCAGTTTGGGTCCAAGTTGCTCGATGTAACCACTAAATCATAGGAGGTCGGTGCAGGTTAGCAAGGGGAGCGTCAAAGGGCAAAGGAGGAGAGATTTGCTCACTCTACATCGATCGCAGAATTCGATGACTACTCGAGGACATCCAGATGCTGATCCTTCGTTGAGCAAGGGAGGTTCGAAAGTGGTTTGATCGAGTAGAGGGTCCACGGATGCAGCGAGAGATGAAGAATCAAGTCGAGTTTCGGAAGTAGATGAAGTTGAAATAGTTGCGGGAGGTTGACAATCTTCGCATACAGGGGTTGATGACATTCTTGGGTGGCCTGGTAGAGGTGTGAAGGGAGCAAAGGAGAACAGAAATTGAACTTGGTTTTCTCTCTTGAACCAACAACCGACAAACTCAACATGCAAGCAGTAATCGTAACTGAGAAGGGAAAAGTACAAGTAAAAGAGATCCCCAAGCCTACAGCGGGCCAGGATCAGATCGTCGTCAAAGTGAGTAGCCTCCACTTATTGTCATCCGAAACAACTCTCTCACTAAACCTCTATCTGCTATAGAACTGTGCGATCGCATTGAATCCCACTGATTGGAAGGTACGTTCCAGTCCGAAACTGTTCTCCCAACTCCTCGCTGATCTCCTTCCCCTCACCCGAACTACCTACGTCACCAGCACAGAGACGCCGTTTCACCTCCTGGCTCTATTCTGGGATGTGATTTCGCTGGAACTGTCGAGGAGGCAGGAGAAGGCGTCACGAATGTCAAGAAAGGAGATCGAGTTGCAGGATTCGTTCATGGTGGAAGGAAAGATCACGAAGGTTCATTCGCTCGTTCGTCTTGTTTCTCTCTCTATCCAGCGCTCGAGAGGATAGAAGCTGAAACAGAGATGAGACAGAATACGTTTTGGCGACTGCTACCCTCGTTTGGAAAGTTCCCGAATCAGTTTCGTGGGAAGAAGCTGCAGCTTCAGGTGGTATCGCTCCTCGTACGTTCAGTCCCTCGTCAGCACTGTACTACAACTACGTTTGCTGATTTGGAGGAACCCATTCGAGCGCACAGAGACCGCCGTTCAAGCGCTCTACATGCGACTCAACTTGAACCACCCTTCAAACCCTTCAAAGGAATCAACTCCCGTCCTCGTTTGGGGAGGAACATCTTCAGTCGGTCTGTGTGAGTCATCTCTCTTTCGGTTTGTACAGTGCTAGCGAAAGCATCGGTAGCTAATTGCCCAATCCATCTCTCCTTCGAAAGACGCTGTTCAACTCCTCAAGCTGTCGGGTTACACGGTGATCGCAACTGCGAGCGAGAGGAACCACGAACTCCTCAAGTCTCTCGGCGTCACTTCCACCTATGACTGTAAGTCTTCCCGCAAAGAATCGACATTTCACCCCCCCNCNTCACTTCNNCNNATNACTGTAANTCNTNCCGCA